>Ga0247841_10002091_pt1 | contig 41291 bp, 36 predicted proteins | sample LaCruzMarch2015__2_FD_192410 | JGI IMG/M metagenome (GOLD analysis project Ga0247841, IMG submission 192410) | Freshwater microbial communities from meromictic Lake La Cruz, Castile-La Mancha, Spain - LaCruzMarch2015_18m | ecosystem: Environmental > Aquatic > Freshwater > Lake | place: Spain...
CGCGGTAAAAATAGCGAGCAAAGTTGCGGTTCTTGCGATTGTACAGGTTCAGCCGGTTGATCTCTTCACTGATCCCTTTCCATTCATTCATCGGGTAAAGCGCCAGGCAATTTTCGAAACCACGGTTGATCACAAACCGATCCTGCGCATCGGAACTGATCTGTTTTTTCAGCCCCGCGGGTAGGATGATTCGACTCTTCTCGTCAATCCTGCATTCAAACTCACCGATAAGATTGGTCTTGGATAGCATGCTGTTGATTCAACGTGGTAAAGATAATATAAAAAACCACTTTTCCCCACCTTCCCCCACCTATTGTTAATAACTTTTTAACCGGAGAATTATTGTGCGAGGGAAATTGGCGATGGATAAGAAAAGCCGGAGGTGGGAGGAATACTGCCTCCTGAGAAAATAGCGTGAATGAAAACGGGAGAATGCGGCTTTACCGGTGCCGGATGATCAGTTTTGATGTGGTTGATCCGCAACGAACGAGGTAGATCCCGTCGGGGAACAGGGCGGTACTGACCCTGAGGGATGATTTGCCGGGATGTTGAAAAATTGTTTTTCCGGGGAGGTTGAGAATGTCGATTGCCGGATGCCGGATGCCGGATGCCGGATGGAGCTCAAGGATAGTCCATTCATCAGCAGGATTTGGGTAAATGGAAAGTTTTATGGAATGGGTTCGCGGAAACTCCTCCACTCCGGGATTTATGTGGCTGCTGCAATAGTTCAGCCCTCCTGAAAAGTTACCGGTGATCAGATCATGGTGTGCCTGACTGCTGAGATGAGCAATGGTGGCTGATGATCTCCATCCCGGAAATGAAGGGATGGTGCCGACAAGAAAGGAAAGCGAATCCGGTTCCCTGAATTTTCCATCCAGATTATTATCAATGCCGGTGAAATAGTGTAGTTTACCCTCTTCGCAGCCAACAATCAAATTTGTTTTCTGGTCCTGACCCTGAAAGAAAAAAGGGGTGCTGTAGCCATCGTATGATTGCGCGGAGTCTGTAACGTTTACCTTCCCCAGTCTGTCGGTGATGAGGGTGAAAACCGGGGCACCGGAACTGCCGTCATTGCGGTAATAATTCAGATTTCCTGCGCGTTCACCGATGATCAGGTCGGGCAATCCATCCCGGTTCAGGTCGAACAATTGCGGGGTGCTGAATTCACCGACATCTATGTTTTGATATTTCAACTGTGGCGGACCAAAAACCGGGATCCCTCCCTCTTCGCCGGTACACTGAAAAAAAATCAGACTGCCGTCGCTGTTCCCGGTAAGCAGGTCGGGTTTCCCGTCACCCGTAAGATCACCCAGTGAAGGGTAAATCCCGGTTAGGTGCAACGATGAAATGCCTGCCAGATCATTGGTGATCAATTGGAACAAAGGCAGACCGGATGTACCGATGTTTTTATAGCAGGCAATTTTCGAGGAATATACGGAATGCAAAACTGCCTGATGATAGTAGGAACTGTCGTAATATCCGTAGTTTCCGACGAAAAGGTCCATCAGCCCGTCAAGGTTAAAATCGTAAAGGAGAGGATAGGCATTGGATCCGAAATCAAGCATCTCCTCCTGGAACAGCCGTTCGGTTTGTAATTCAAACTGCGGGTAGTCATTCGACCCCGTGTTTTTATAGAACCAGGCACTCCGGTAATTATCGGAGGTGACAAGACCAGGATCAAAGGGAGAAACGACCATGTCCTTAAGGCCATCATTATCCAGGTCCAGAAAAGAGGCCACGGGAAAAGAAAACAATTGTACCGGTAAGGAATTGGAGGGAAAAGCTGTATCCTGCGCAGTCATGAAGGCTGAATCAACTGTTCCGGAATTGGTCAGGGCGATCAGGTTCGGATAGTCAACATCTCCGAGCACAAGGTCCTTTAATCCGTCACCATTGAGGTCGGTCGCAAGCATGGTGGAACCGGTATGTTTAGGGTTGCCCTGCTTCTGGTCTGCGTCAATGAACGGACAATCTGCATTCAGGGTGATTTTATTCCCGCCCTCGCTCTCCTTGAATTTTCCCCAGCAATGATCGGTCAGGCGATAATCGAGGCTGTCGCAGTTTCCATATTTCTCCATCGAGAGGTTTTTATGGTATTCCACGAAGGAACCCAATCCGAAGAAGGTCAGCACATCCAGGTCGCCATCGTTGTCGATATCGGCAAATGCAGGATAATCCACGTCGGTCATCAGGATCCCGACTTTCCCCGAATAATAATAGGAGGTAAGCAGGTCGGTAACCAGTTCAAATTTTAGCGAGCTCTCCGAAATATTTTTGAACACCCTCGCCCCGCCAAGTGAATAGGTGAAAATATCCATTTTTCCATCACCGTTGTAATCGGCCGTGAAAACCCAGTCGTGCAGGTCGGGCAATAAACCGGCCAGTTCCGGTTTGAAAATGTAATCGACCTTATTTGGCGTTCCCCCGTTGAGAAAAGTCAGTTTCCTGTTGCCATGCCGGTCGAAAATAAGCAGATCATCGACGCCGTCAAGGTTCAGATCCATTTCGCAAAACTGACTTGAATTCAATCCCCCGGCCCATCCGAATTTCAACGGTTCGGAAAGTATGTTCTGAGCCGGGGAAGAAATGGTCAGATGAAAGAAAAACAGGAAAAGAAGGGATAGTTGACAATGGATAATTGACAATGGACAATTGATAATGTTTATTGAATTCCGATTATTGATCAACGAACTATGAATTTTAAATTTTGGTTTTAATCTTTGATCTTTGATCTTTGATCTTTGATCTTTGAATTTTGATCTTTGAATTTTAAACTGCCTGAACAGCTTTCACCTGTCATCACAAAAATAACCATAAATTGCTTACTTTTGAACCAAAGAATGAACCATGTCGCGAATCCTGATCATTGACGACGAAAAAAGCATCCGGAATACCCTGCGGGAGATCCTGGAGTATGAAAAGTATAGCGTGGATGACGCCCCGGATGGTTTGGAAGGATTACGGTTGGTAAAGGAAAACAGGTACGATGTCATCCTTTGTGACATCAAAATGCCAAAGATGGACGGCATCGAAGTGCTGTCTCAATTGATGACCCTTACCGATACCCCGGTGATCATGATCTCAGGCCACGCAACCACCGATACAGCGGTCGAGGCCATCAAGAAGGGAGCCTTCGACTACATCGGCAAGCCGCTTGACCTTAACCGTCTCCTGATCACCTTGCGCAATGCCATGGACAAGGATTTCCTGGTCCAGGAGGCCAAGCATTTGAGGAGGAAGATCAGCGGCACTTATGAGATGATCGGTGAATCGGAGGCCATGAAACACATCCGGGAGATGATCGGCAAGGTTGCCCCTACCGATGCCCGGGTGATGATTACCGGGGAAAACGGTACCGGGAAGGAATTGGTTGCCCGTCACCTGCATGCACTTAGTCACCGCGCTGCCATGCCGTTCATCGAGGTGAACTGTGCCGCCATCCCCGCTGAACTGATTGAAAGCAATCTTTTCGGACATGAAAAGGGATCGTTCACCTCAGCCATCAAACAACATAAGGGCGATTTCGAACAGGCCGATGGCGGAACAATTTTCCTGGATGAGATTGGCGATATGAGCCTTTCAGCACAATCGAAAGTGTTGCGTGCGCTCCAGGAAAACAAAATTACCCGGGTGGGAGGGGAAAAGGATATCCCGGTCAATGTAAGGGTTATCTCGGCCACCAATAAAAACCTGCGGGAGGAGATCCGGAAAAAAAACTTTCGGGAAGATCTGTATCATCGCCTCTCGGTCATCATCATTGATGTGCCACCGCTCGGCAAACGGCTCGATGATATTCCATTGCTGGTCTCTCATTTTATTCATGAATATTCTGAATCCCAGGGGAAAGCAGCCATGGAAATTACACCCGAAGCCCTGGAAGAGTTAAAGAGGATCAGTTGGACAGGCAACATCCGTGAATTGCGTAATGTGGTAGAACGGCTGGTAATCCTTTGTGATGGCCAGATTGGCGCTGAAGATATAAAACGCTTTGCCAGTCCTTTGTTTTAATAAATTTTCTTGGCGGATTTTCCATCAACATGAAAGAGGACTTCCATGCTTCTATCTTAGCAAAATGATGGTTCCTTTCACCTTGTGAGTGGATCCATCGGGCTCCTCCATCTCATAGTTTGATACGTAAACATAGGTTCCATCCGGACAAAACTCTCCCTTGAACCTGCCATCCCAGCCAGTATCCAATTGCCGGGTTTCAAAGACCATTCCACCCCAGCGGTCGAAGATCTGCATGGAGAACAGTTTAATTCCTTTTCCTACCGGGCGGTAGGTGTCGTTCAACCCGTCGCCATTGGGGGTAAAACTCGTTGGAAACCAAACGGGGGTAATGCATTCATAGTAGATCACAGAATCTGACTTGGGACAATGATCGAGGGTGACCTCCACGCTGAATTTTCCCGGGTGGTTGACCAGATATATGGAGTCGGTGCTGCCATCCTGCCACAGGTAACTTGCCCCGGGCACCGAAGCGTTCAGGGTAATGACCCCGCCGCAATAGAGGCTGTCGCCTCCCAGGTTGAAGAAGAAGTCGGATTTGACACTCAGCCGGGTTTCCCTGATGGTATCGCACCCATGCGCTGGCCTGATGGTATCGTGGTAAATTCCCGGCTGTGTTTGCCATTTCCCTTCAGTAAAATAACCGGTTCCATAGCAGATGGAGGTATCAACAACCTGCATGGGGGGTGATCCTTTGATCCTGATGGTGTCGTGAATCTCACAACCCCAATGCGATACCCTTACCCAGTAGGTACCGGTATCGGTCACCCGTAACGTCCGGGAGGTGGCGCCGGTCGACCAGAGGCAGGAGTCACATCTCCCGGCATCCAGGGTAAGGTCAATGGTGTTACAGATGGTGGTATCATTTCCAATATTGACAGAGTCATTCATGACCACAATATTCTTACAAAAGCTCACCTGGTCCGGAAGCCCCTCGTTGACCAGTAAACGGATATTGTAATTGCCGGGTTCATTATAGGAATAGGGGGGAGGGTCATATACAAATGCAGGGGGGATTACACTGTTGGGACAGGAGACGAAATAGAGACGGGTAAGCGACGGGTAATTAAAACTCAGGTTCGTCAGATATACAAAAAGGGTATCATTCTGCCGAAAGATCTCCGAAAAATTGCCTGGCCTGTCAAGAGATCCGATATTGCCGATCGAATGAGCCGAAACCGGACCGGTAATGCCATCCGGGAAATTCATCCTCCACAACAGGTCACCCGAAATGGCTGATGGCTTGCAATTGCTCATGAATCCATGCGTCTCTCCACAATCGTGGATCAGCGTAACGCCAAAAGCCATCACGTCGGCTCCCAGAATACCCAGGCTGATCCCGGTCGGGGTATTCAGCAGTGAATTTCCGAATTCCACCCGTGAAATGCTTCCGTCGCCCGCGTTACTGACAATCATATACCAGTTTTCATTCTCTTTGACCATGCTGAAAGCAGCGGGCATATAAACCGTGCCTCCCAGGTTCCCGAGATCCTGGAAAGCAGGAGTATTTGCCAGGCTGTTCCCGAAGTTGAACCGCGCCAACAGGTTCCCCCAGGTGCTGCTGACAATAGCCAGCCATGTGTCGCCCTCCTGAACGATATTGATGCAATGTGACATCTGCAATTCCCCGAAAGGGCCAAGTTTTGTGAAGGTCGGGTCATTGGCCAACGATGCTCCGAATTCCAACCGGATCAGGTTGTTGTTGTTGCAAACGAAACCAAACCAATTTCCGTTTTCCCGGTTTATTTTAATCCCTTCAATACTGTCGGATAAGAGATTGCTGCGAAGAACAGTCCAGGATATGGGATTGTTCGCAAAGCTTGACCCGTGATAATACCTCACCAGGAATCCCGTATCAGTCGGGTCGGTTGGCTGAACGGTAATAAAAGAATAGCAATCGTTCCCGTCTTCGGCGAGTGTCAGATATATAGGGTTGAATCTGAAGTTGAAAAAACCTCCCGGGTTTCCGATATTTTTGCCCTGCGGATTGATCCCTACATTCCCGGTACAGAAGTTCCAGTAATAGGTCGATCCACCGGTGGTCAGGTTGGTGATATTCACCAAACTGCCTGCACAAACCGTATCGGGGGATTGGAAATCAACAATGGGTTCAGAACTTTGACTCCTTACCAGGGAAGAGATGAGGTTTGCAAGGATGAGAAAACAGCCAACTGATCGGGTAGAACTCATTCGTACAGTTCGTAAGAGAAGACAAATATACTGGAAAATTGGATGTAATCCATGAAATGAGGTTGATTAATCAATGAATCGACGGTTTTACCCGCCCAACCCTGAAACATCTCCTGTAAAACATCCATCCAGCCTGAGAATGAAAATCAGGTAATGTCATTCGATTTTTATGTAATTTTGCCGGGCATGATAAAAAAGCAAAAGGCATGAATAACCTGGTCATTGTTGGCGCCGGAGGGTTTGGCAAAGAGATCACGGTGTTGATCGACGACATCAACCGGGAAAAACCCACCTGGTCGTTGCTTGGTTTCATCGATAACTGGCATCCGGTCGGAACAGTTGTTCAGGGATATCCGGTGATCGGAAACGTTGAAGATCTGAATGCCTATCAGGAAGAGGTTTGGGCGATCCTGGCATTTGGCGACAACAAGAAATTGTATGATCATTACATTCAGATTAAAAATCCGAAAATTCATTTTGCCAACCTCATCCATCCTACCGTCCACATCGATCCGACCGTAAAGCTGGGCCACGGGAATATACTTTCCTACTGTACCTTCATCTCCTGCAATGTGGTGATAGGCGACGGCAATATTTTCAACATCCGCACGGTGGTCGGACACGATGCGATCATCGGTTCATTCAACATGTTCAACCCCGGCGTGGTGATCTCCGGCGCCGTAAACATGGGCAACCACAACTTCTGGGGACTTAACTCCTCCATTGTACAATGCCGGGAGGTAGGGAATGGCAATCGCGTAGGCGCCCACTCCCTGCTGGTAAAATCGATCAGGGATGATGGGTTTTATTTTGGGAACCCGGCAAGCATCTGAGCCTGAACAGATCTCAAAAATAAGGGCCGGTTCAAAATCAGAATTTTGAACCGGCCCTCTTTAATAATTGCAAGTGTAGGAACTCATGCAACCATACCGCTGATAATCAAATTCGTTGCTGCAATACTGTGGTTACAGTAAGTATTTCCCCTCCTCTCTTCCTGAATATCAGTATAACCAGGAAAATTTTTTCTTAAAGTAAGTAAGGTAAAACAAATATTTGTTATATATTTGTTTGATTATCCGATGTTCTTTGAACAAAGAGTTGTTGCATATCCCAACCCGTGGCAATCCGATTCAACATTCTGATCTACATTCAATGAAAATGCAAAAATCCTCGCCCCGCTCCTCCCTGCCGAACCCTTTTACCCGGAACCATGATATGTAAACCAACTTTAACAACTCAATATTTCTGTGTGGCATTTTTGAACCCGGTTAAAACGATCAAAAGCCAATCCGACCCGGAAATGTCATTGAGGCTATTCTCCGTCAATGAGAATAAACAGAATAAATACCAAGGTATAGGCTCGATAACCATGATGTTATGGTTATTAAGCTGTTAGTGGAAAATGAGAAAAATAAGGATATGAATCGTTTCATGATTTTTTTTACTTTTCTACTGGTTCTCAATGCAACTTCTGCATTTAGAGGATTCGCGCAGTGGAGTATCCAGAATTCAAATAATAGCAACGAATTAGAAAGTATTTATTTCTTGGATACGGTTCATGGCTGGGCCGTTGGATCTGGAACAATCCTTAAAACAAATAATGGAGGCTTAACATGGACTGACTTGGAGTATGATAAACCTGATGATTGGCTAACTTCGGTGTTATTTACAGATTCTTTAAAAGGCTGGATAGTTGGTATTCGTTTTATATCAATTTTTGATAGTCGTGGAATTATCCTTCACACATTGAATGGTGGACTAACCTGGGATGAAATTGAGGATTCTAACAACTATTTTTATTCGGTTTTTTTTATCAATGATTCTGTAGGTTGGGTCGGGGGTACTTCAATTTTTCAAACTGTTGACCAAGGTGGGAATTGGACGCTTCAAAAAGATTCTATTTTTATTCGAGAATTATTTTTTATTACATCAAACATAGGTTGGGCTGTTGGTGATAATGGGGTGATTATTAAGACCTCGGATAGTGGATATACTTGGACTACACAACAAAGTCCAATAAATGATAGGCTTTGGTCAGTTGATTTTGTCAACAATTTAAATGGCTGGATATCGGGTGATGAGGGTATAATTTTAAAAACAACAGATGGAGGTTCTAATTGGATAAAATTAACAACGAATACTACAACGTGGCTATTTAGTATATCAGCCAAAGGCAATAATCATTGTTGGGCAGCCGGTATGTGGGGAGAAATTCTTCATACCTCTGATGGTGGTGTATCTTGGGAGTTACAAGAAAATCCTAATCCTGCATGGATTTGGTCTATTCATTTTCTTGATAGTTTGCATGGCTGGACATGCGGTGAAAATGGAGTTATTTTGTCAACGAATAATGGTGGAACCGTTAACATTTCGGAAACTGTGTCCGATTCCGATATTCTTCCAATATTTCCAAATCCTTCTTCAAAAGAAATAAACATTGAGGTTGGAGCCATACAGAATATTAAGTTTCAATTTTTTACACTACAAGGAAAACAAGTTAAAAATCTAACATATAATAATTCATCAGGAGAACAAAAAAGATTGACCATTGAAATTTCTGATTTGCCAAATGGAATATACCTACTTAAGATCATAACAAATTACTCAAGTATTTATAAAAAAATAATTAAGAAATAATTTTTCTCATCTTCCACTAACGAGCCGTCAGCCGAGCAATGCGGGGAAGAGGGTGTGGGTTTGAGTGTGAGGTGTGGGTGTGAAAAATATAGGAACCCCGCACTTCGGCAGCCGGCGGGGCGTGTGTGTCATTTCAAGTGTAGCCATTACATTAGAATTGATGTATTTTTATAAATAAGACAAAACCAAACCATTAATATTATGAAAACTTTATTAAGAATCACCCTAAGTTTCTTTTTTTATGTGCAGGTTTTCCTGGTTTTCGCACAAGATCATCAGGTATTGATTCAGGCACAGGGGAAGGATATCTCCTCTTCGATTTCAAGGAAATGGACTGAGGGCATGATATGTACGAAACAAGATGGAATTCAAATTCTGGATGAAGTCTGGAACAGTTTATCAACTGCGCAGAAAAAAGAAAGAGAAGATGCTTACAAAATGGCTCAGAATTATATTAAAAATGCTCCGGTGAATGGAATTGTTGGCGGTAGCAGTTGGAGTAAATCATTTCAGGATTCTGATAGAAGTCACAATACAAATAGAATAGATATAAATATTTTCAGGGGTGCAGCTTTTTCAAATGACCGGCAAATTGTTTACATCAAGATGATGGGCTCCGATCTGAGTTCTACAAAGGAATGGAAATATGACAATAAACATATTGTCAACAAAGATGATGCTTTAAAGGAATTAAAAGGATTATTTAATTCTCTTTCAACGGAGCAACGCAATAAAAGAGATGATGCCTTTAGGAAAGCAGAATCATGGATAAAGTCTGCTCCCGATAATGGTTACATTGGCAGTAATTTGGTAACAGATTTTAAGAATTCCGATGCTTCCGCAGGTGAGTTGATCAGAATCACCATCGATAAGGGAGCGGCTTTTTCGAAATAAGAATATTTTCTTCTTTTCACATGGCTTATAAGCCAATCCGACCCGGAAATGTCATTGAGGCAATTCTCCCTCAAAGAGAATAAACAGAATAAATACCAATAGTATAGTCTCGATAACCGTGATGTTATGGTTATTAAGCTATTATGTGGGGTTATTAAAAAAATGTGAAAAACTTGTATTTGTTACCAATATTTGGTACTTTTGGTAAAAAATATCATTATGAGCAAAAATACATCCATATCATTAGGCAGCCATTTTGAGAGCTTCATTCAAAATAAAGTAGGATCCGGAAGGTATAATTCCTTCAGTGAAGTTATCCGAGCCGGACTAAGATTATTAGAACAAGAAGAGAGAAAAATAGATGCTTTAAAAGAAGCCTTGGACCTTGGCGAAAACAGTGGTATCGCCAAGGATTTCAGCGCAAAAAAGCACTTACAAGGTTTGCATGAGAAGCATCTTTAAGCATGGCCAGATACAAATTGACAAATGAGGCAGTAAAAGACCTGGAAGAAATTTGGATTTACACATACAGGAATTGGTCTGTTGAGCAAGCAGACAGGTACTATAATTTGATAATAGATGAAATAGAATTTCTATCATCAAATCCTCTTTCAGGAAGATCTATGGATTACATTAAAGAGGGATATAGAGTGTCGAACGTCAAGTCACATTTGATTTTCTACAAAATAATCACCAACGAGGCTATTGAAATTATCAGGGTCCTTCACCAGAGAATGGATGTTAAAAACAGAATGAAATAGGATCTTATTTCACAAATAAACAAAATAACCCCATAGAACATGCCTGTACCCACAACAAAACCAGCTTATTGCCATCTATTCTGGGTTGTGCCTTTGCTGTGGTTACAGGCTATCCGTTAACTGTCAGCACAAACAGAAATTATCAAAAAGTAAAAATATGAAGCATTTTATATTTGAATCATTTTCAATCATTCTTTTAGTTTCTTCAATTAGTTGCTCGAATATTTTAAAAGAACAAATAACCGAAAAAGAAGACAACCTATTGATAAAAGAAATGTATCAAAAAGACATTGAGATAAGGGAACTTGATGCAAAATCAGATACTGTAAATTTGGAAGAATGCGATAAGAAACACCGTGAGCAAATATTTCAATTACTTGCAGAAAACAAAGTTGTAACCCCAAAAGATAAAATCAGAGCAGCCTGGATTTTACAGCATACAGCCGCCAAAATATGTAATGGCGAATTAACAAGTTTAAGTCCGGAGAATTTTCTTTTAGCTTATAAGCTATCGACAGACGCTCTTTTGCAACTTGAACAAAAAAACGACACAGCAACGATAAGAACTGAAAATATACCAAGAATCATAGCATTAAATTATGATAGATATTTATTATTTACTTTTGGTTATCAGAAATTTGGGACTCAATTTGTATTTGATGATAAAACGGGAGAAATGTTGTTAGCAGCAATCGATACAACATTAACTAATGATGAAGAAAGAAAGAAGCACAATGTAGAGCCACTCTATATTTTACTGACAAAATATAAAATGAAACCAATGCCATAAGAATAATAAATGCCGAACCGCTAATAAATAGGACTTCATGTGGCACGCAGTGCCTGCCATGAAATCCCCGTTGAACCAAATCCGGGGATTAATCTTTTCTATGCACTTTACGCCAGAAGTTTCAGTTTAATGCCATACGGATGGGTTAGGGGAGATCTGTTTTTTTGGCAACCCGAATATGTTGATCACTGGTTGTCAAAAATTGCATTCATATCGCTTTTCTCAGAATATTTTGTAAATTTACTTGTTGAAACAAAATTCCGGTTGGTTTTTAGACGGATTGACTTTAGCGGTAAGCATGTAAAGACGACAAAAAATGAAAATAAATAAGGATAATACAAAGTTGCTGATGTTCGGACAGAGCTCCGAAAGACTATCTTTTCGACAACTTGAACAAAGTGACTTTGATGAATGGTTGAAATTTTGCGAAGACTCGGATTCATTAAAATACATTTGGTTGACAGACAACGATTCTGCCAATGAAAAATGTAAAGTGTGGTTTGACAAAGTTTTTAACAGATATAACAATCATTTAGGTGGAATGAATGCTCTCATAGAAAAAAGTAACAGTAAATTTGTTGGACAATGTGGACTTCTCATTCAGACTGTTGACGGAATTGAAGAACTGGAAATAGGTTATTCGTTAATGCCTGGATTTAGAGGTAAAGGTTATGCACTTGAAGCTGCAAAGAAATGCAAAGATTATGCTTTTGAAAACAATTTGACAGAATCGTTAATCTCAATAATTCATATTGACAACAAAGAATCTGAAAAAGTCGCTGTGAAAAACGGAATGAAACTTGATAAAACAACGACATACAACAAATGCAAAGTAAATATTTTTAGAATCAATAAATCCGATTGGAACAACGAGAAATGCAATACTGCCTGCCGCTAAAAAGTCGCTAAAACACGACATAACAAGCAATTACGATTTTCGCCAATCGATTGTCGTTTACTGCGTTTAGCGGCCAGCCACACCGCAGACAGCAACTACAAGACAAAAATTATCATAATTTTGGACGGATAATTTCAGAGTGACAGAATAGATGACATTAAAATTATGATTAATGCAAAAATATCCATACGTTTTTTTGACGACCGTGAAGTGCGAGCCGTTTGGGACGAGCAAAACAACAAGTGGTGGTTTAGGGTGTTGGATATTGTAGCTGTGCTTACCGACCAGGACCATTTTTCGGATAATAAGGTACATAAAAATGAAAAAACTTAATTTCTTCCTCGCTCTGCTGTCACTTTTATCCGGTATTGCGGGAGTTCAAGGTCAGGAAATACCTGATAAAGAAAAATCAAATTCCCCTGCAATTGTCAGTTTGGAAGGGCAACAGGATAAGTCAATGGCAATGGTCACATATATTGCCAATGAAGGGTTTCTTATTCAAACCAGCAATGGCAAAATGCTTGTCGATGCTCTGTTTGGAGGTATTAAAGGCAGATGGTGCGAACAGCCTGATGATTCATTGCTGAACCTCATAATTAATGGACAACCATCGTTCGACAACATTGATGTTGTTCTTGTTTCGCATTACCATGTCGACCATTTCAACGAGAAAATGGTCACTGAGTTCATGGTGAAAAATCCTAAGACCATTCTGTTTTGCCCAGATCAGGTGAATCAACTTCTTAAGAAAAACTCATCTTACCCTCAGTTTTCAGAAAGGGTTAGAACGATTCATTACACGCAACACAAGGATACTTCATTTGTTACAGGTGACATTCAGATCAGGGCAATGACAATGAATCACGGGGCATACCTGGAAAAGGATACCATTACCGGAGAATTAAAGGACTTGCATAAGGATGTTGAGAATATTGCATACCTGATTAAGACAAACGGCTGTACTTTTTTCCACGGTGGTGATGCCTCCATAAAGGCATTTGAAAATTTCAAAGAAGCCTTTCATGAATCAGAAAAGGTTGATTTCGCCTTTTTGGACAGAGTATTTATGCAACCCGCTGGAATGAAAGTAATCAGCGAGTTGATCAAACCCGAAAAGCTGATATTTATGCATATTGAACCGTCAAGGGTTGAATACTACAAGAATGTAGTAAAGGATTTTCCTGAAATATTCATCTTCTCAAAACCACTTGAATCGGTAGTTTTCCAAAAACATTCTTTTTAAACAGATACATGTCAGAGGAAAAGAATTGAAACAAAATTCCGGTTGGTTCATAGACGGACTGCCGTCAGGCGCAATTGGGCATGTTAAATTCAATTATTGAGGGATATTATGTTTAAAAGAATCATAGCCATTAACTTTCGGAAACCGAGTGGTTTATTTGGCCGTTATATCATCAAGTTTCTAAAGAAAAATCAAATTGAATATGATGAAATGGAATCCTTGCTTAGACTCAATAAGGACGACATCGTTCTGGAAATTGGATATGGGTTGGGCAAGGGTATTTATGATTATTCAAAGAAGAATGATTGTACTTTTCATGGAATTGATTTTTCCCGATTAATGTATTCGAAAGCAGTTAAGCTAAACCATGAAAATATAAAACGTGGAAAAGTAATTCTACAATGTGCTGACTTCGATAATGTTAATTTTGAAAATGATACTTTTCATTGCGTATATTTTTTGAATGTAATCTATTTCTGGAACGAAATTCATAGTCGGTTGAACAAGATATTTTCAATCCTAAAACAAAATGGGAAAGTCATAATTTTCATGGCAGATGCTGAGTGTTTCAAGGATAACAAACTATTTGATGGCGAAGCAATATTTTACCTGTATTTTATTGGTGATGTAGTTAAGGAAATGGAAAAAATAGGGTTTGAAGCCATTGAAACAATAGAGCATACAAAAGAGAAGAATTGTTTCTACGTCATAGGATACAAAAAATAAAAACCAGGCTTTTTTTTGAACGCAGTTTCAGAAAAATCTTGTAAAATCTCAGGATTGACAAACGAAATGGAATTCTACATTTTATTTGTTAATCAATCCTTGTGGAGCTGGAGGGATTCGAACCCTCGTCCAAACAAGCAGCAAAAATGCTTTCTACATGCTTAGCTTTTGGTTGGTTGTCGGGAAACAGCCGGCCAAAAGCCAGCCTACCGCCTCCGTAGTCCCTTTATTTTCGCCCGTTCACCAGGACCTTGCCCGGACTATCCCAACCTTTGCGATGCCTCATCCGGAACACCGTTGAGAAGGGTTTCCCGGGAGACAAGACGCGCTCAATTTCTAAAATTAAGCAGCCAGTCTGTAAGAATAATTGTCGCCATTTATAGGCTGTGTACATTCGCTTTTTACGAGGCCCACGCACAAGCACTCGGCATGCTTACAATTCCACTTCCTTGCTGTCAAAACCGGTCAACCCCATGGAACAGGCTGCAAAGATACAAAATATTGTGCCACCATGAGAATTTGAAGATTTGAAAATTTGAAAATGAATAAGTTTGCACTAAATACCATATACCATACAGCGTAAATCGTACATCGCACATCAGTCCGGCTCCGGCAAATTCAGGATACGCTCCACAAAACCCGAAATATCATATTTGCTGCTGAAGATCCGGTAAAGTTCGGCTACGATCGGAAAATGCTCTTCAACCACCATCTTTTTGGAGATCTCCGAATAGAAGATGTTGACGGCAGTTTTCCCTTCCAATACCAGTTCATGCGAAACATGTTCGGTGAAGAAACCTTTGCCGATCAGCAATCCGAGGGTACGGTTACGGCTGAGGTCATTCAGTGAAGTGAGCGCGAAATCGCCATACCCGCAATAGTTAAAAAGGGTATCTTCCCGGCCATTGAAATAGAGCAGTACCCGCCGCATTTCACGAAAGGCTTTCGTTAAAAGCAGGAACCGGAGATTGGCCGAGTTAAACTGGGCATCGGCAATCCCCAGGATCACGGCATACATGTTCTTCAGGATACTGAGGATCTCAACCCCCTCGATATCGGTCGTGAAATCGAGATGGATGTTGGTTCCTTTAAACATTGTTTTGATCCGGGCTACATGATCCGGAGTGGATTTCCCTGATTCCTGCGCCCTGTACCCCAGGGTAAAGCCCGTGGGCATGCGGTTGATGATTTCCCGTGCAAAGGAGGGTCCCTTGAGGGTACATACCGGATTGGGGAATTCCTCCTTCAGGCATTGGATGATGGTCTTTTGTTCGGCACCAAAACCCTTGGCCAGGTTAACCAGCAGGGCATCATCAGGAATGAATTTCCGGATCTTTTTCAGGTAATCCATCATCACTACCGAGGGGATGGCCAGGAAAAGCACATCGGATGACTCCAGCAGGTGATCATCGCAGGTGGCCTTTAGCTCCGGATGAAGATGCAGCGTGGGGAAGTACTTGGTATTGACATGATGATCACGGATGGCATCGACGACCTGCGTTTCGACAGAATGCAGGAGAATGTCACCCGACTGGTTCTCTGCCAGGATATTGCCAAGAGCGGTGCCGATGCTGCCGGCTCCGATAAAGGTGATGTGGTTTTTTAAAGAGGTCATGGGTCAGTAATTCAATGAAGGATTATGATTATTAGGTTCCTGGAAAGTAATCTTGAATTGTGTGCCATGTGCACTGTCAATCAGAAGTTTGGCTTCAATCTGTTCGATCAGGAGTCGCACAATCTGGCTCCCCATCGATTGGCCCCGCCCGAAAATTAACTCGGAGGGCAACCCGATCCCGTCATCTTCGATGGTCAGATGCCAGACCGGGTTTTCAGGGTTTTCTTCGGGTCGTGGAACAGAATACAGGCTGACCCGGATGCTCCCATGACGATGGTCGGGGAAGGCATATTTAAAGGCATTGGTAAGCAATTCGTTGACGATGAGTCCGAGGGGCAGCGCCAACTCAATGTTAAGGTGACATTCCTCGATATGGGTATGAAGGTTAACATGCTCAACAGTGAATGCATCGGCAATGATGGTGACCAGGTTGAGCATGTAGTCGCTGAAAGGGATCCGGTCGATGCTCTGTGTGTTGTAAAGCTGTTCATGAACCAGCGACATGGTTTTAACCCGGAGTTGAAGTTCTACCAGCGACTGTGTCAATGCTGTATTCCGGGCAATATCTTTTTGCATGTTCATCAGGCTGACCAGTATGGCAAAATTATTCTTAACCCTGTTGTGGATCTCCCGTAACAGGATCTCTTTCTGGTGTGCATTGGCCGACAGAGCCTCCTCGTGTTTCATCCGCACCGAAATATCCCTGACCACCGTGATCAGTTGACCCACCCTGCCTGTTTTCTCATCAACGATAGGATTGACCACGCTCTCGGCCCAGAATGTGGTTCCATCCTTCCGGCAGGCTTTATAAATATAATTGGTGGGAGTTTTTGTCCGGATCATCTCCGCGAAACCTGCATTCACCATCATTTTAAAATCAGGATCAACGAGTTCAAGCGGGTCACTGAATGCAAGCATTTCATTTTGGGTATATCCATAAATGGTCATGCAGGAAGGAGATACATACATCCGCCCTTTCTCCAGATCAAGATGTGAAATCACATCGGCAGAGTTTTCGGCCAGGAAACGATACAGCGATTCGCTTTGCCTGAGTTTCCCCTCTGCTTCGGTACGTTCATTGATCTCGGTCTCCATTTGCCGGTAAAGTCCCATTTGCTTGATACTGATCAAACGGTTCTTCCGGTAAAGGGAATAGATATACAGAATGCTGCTCAGTGTCAGCAGAAGTATGACCTCAAAAAGCAACATCTGGATATGCCGTGCACGGATATTCAATTGTTGAAAATCGTTGATCTGTTTCAATAGTTTATTTCTGTTTTCAGCCTCTGCAACCAGCCTGTTGGCTTCCAGTATCCCGATTTCCGCCCTGTTGGTCTCCTCCAGGTTTTTCTGGTGGCAGGCGAGGTACGACCGATAATAACGCAATGCGTTTCGAAAATCTTTTTCCGAGAGATAATATTGATAAAACTGAAAATAGGCATTATCGAGAAGGTAAAAATTATCACATTTTTCAAGAATCTCCAATCCCATTGAAAGGTAATAAAAGGCTGAATCCTTCTGATTCAAACGCAGGTAATCGCTTCCTACATTAATCATGGAGGTACCCGTAAACTCCTTTTTCCCGATTCCTTTCCGCACCTCCAATGCCCTTTTTTCAAAGGCCAGCACTTGCTGATAATCCTGCATCTCCTGGTAAACATGTGCAATGCGAGTGTATATAATACCCACTTCACTATTATTTTTCAACTGGGCGAATTTATTCAGGGAAATGAAATAGTAATAAATGGCTTTGTGATATTCCTTTAATTTAAGACAGGCATCGCCGATGATTTTATAGCTCCTGGCCTCCATTTCCGGGTCATTTGCCCTGATCGAATAGGCAATGGAGAGAAATGCATTTTTTGAGACATGAATGTAATCATTCGTGGAATAATGGTAGTTGGCAAGGGCATAGTAAACCTGAACCATTTCTTGGGGATCCCGGGTAACCAGCGCCAATTTCAACGAATGCTGTATATGAACCCAGGCCTTATCGAACATCTTTATGGTCAGAAAAACGCCGGAGATCCTGAAGTGGGTATTCACCAATCCCTCGCGGAGTTCCTGCTGCGTATGTATTTCAATGTTTTTGTATAACAGGTCAAGCGATTTCAGGTAATCCGCTTTGCCATAATAATACATCGATAGTCCTTCGTTGGCCATGACTTCTCCCCGTGGGTAATGGTAAATCCGGGAAAGTCTCAATGCTTCGGTCCCCAGAACAAGCAGGGTATCCAGGTTGGTGTTCTTGTAAGATATGATCGTCTTGTTCAGGGAATCGATGAGTGCCACCATTGCTTTTTTTGAGGCCGGTTCATCTTCTGTAACAGCCATCGCCTGTCGGGATATTAACCCAAGGAAAAAGAATCCCAGAAGCAAAGCAAAACTCCACCGACGGTACCGTTGCATCATCATTGGTTAAAACCATCCGCAAAATTAGAAAAATATACCTTCTTGGGTAATCTGCCGTTATATTCTTATTTTTGCCTTCTGTATAAACACGTACAATTTTAATCAAGAGTTGAATATATGGAATTGAACCATAAAAAGGTACTCGTTACCGGGGCAGGTGGTTTTATCGGCAGTCATCTCGTTGAAGAATTGCTCAAACGATCCTGTCATGTCAAAGCCTTTGTTCACTATAATTCATTGAATCGATGGGGCTGGCTCGACTACCTTCCCGGAGTCATCCCGGGCGCAGCGGGGGATCGGCTGGAAATCTTCACCGGCGACATCCGTGACCCCAACGGGGTACGCGAAGCGATGAACGGCTGCGAAGTGGTGTTCCACCTTGCTGCCCTTATCGGCATTCCTTACAGCTATCATTCCCCCGACGTTTATGTGGATACCAACGTGAAGGGAACCCTGAACATTTTACAGGCCGCCCGGCTGACAGGGGTGAAAAAAATTCTGCATACCTCCACTTCCGAAGTTTATGGAACAGCACAATTTGTGCCCATTACCGAGGAACATCCGGTGAATCCACAGTCGCCCTACGCAGCCACCAAGGCTGGCGCCGATTTCCTGGCACTCACCTTCTACCGGTCGTTCGGAACGCCGGTCATTGTCGTTCGTCCTTTCAATACCTACGGCCCCCGTCAATCGGCCAGGGCGGTCATCCCCACCATCATCACACAGCTCCTTACAGGGGATGGTAAAATTACCCTGGGATCGTTAACCCCCACCCGCGACCTGAACTTCGTGAAGGATACTGCCAATGGCTTCATTAAAGCAGCCGAATGCGAAGGAGCATTGGGAGAGGTGGTTAACCTCGGGAGTGACTTCGAGATATCCATCGGGGAGCTGGCGCACAAGATTGCTGCCATACTTGGAAAACCCATTCAGATTCAATCGGCCGAAGAGCGGGTCCGCCCCGGGAAAAGTGAAGTGGAACGGCTCTGGGCCAGCAACGCGAAAGCAAAGAAGCTCTTTGGCTGGTCACCCCGGTACAACCTCGATCAGGGGTTGAAAGCGACCATCGACTGGTTCCTCGAAAGCAACCAACTCTCCAACTATAAGCCCGGAATTTACAATGTTTGACGCGATCATAAAACAGATCCGTGAGCTTTACCGCACGGATGACTTCATAGCCCTGCATGAGCCACGGTTCATCGGAAATGAAAAAAAGTACCTCGGGGAGTGCATCGACAGCACCTTTGTCTCCAGCGTGGGTAAATTCGTGGACCGTTTTGAAGAGATGACGGCAGCATACACCGGCGCCGGAAAGGCCATCGTCTGTGTCAATGGCACCGAAGCCCTTCACATGGCACTGAGGTTGGTAGGAGTTCAGTACGACGATGAGGTCATCACACAACCCCTTACCTTCATCGCTACCGCCAATGCCATTGCCTATACCGGAGCACATCCCGTTTTCGTGGATGTGGACCGCGATACTATGGGATTATCGCCCACGGCCATGTCGGAATTTCTGCAGGAACATGCCGAAATACGGGATGACGGACAGTGCTATAACCGCGGAACCGGCCGGAAAATTTCTGCCTGCGTCCCCATGCATACATTCGGCCACCCGGTAAAGATCGACGAACTGGTTACCCTTTGCGAACAATACTCCATTCCGCTCGTGGAGGATGCCGCCGAAAGCATTGGTTCCACTTTCAGGGGTAAACATACAGGAACCTTTGGCAAGATCGGCATTTTGAGTTATAACGGCAACAAGATCATTACCACAGGGGGAGGAGGGATGATCCTCACCAACGACATCGAATTGGGCAAGCTGGCCAAACACCAGACCACCCAGGCCAAGGTACCCCATCCATGGGAGTTTCAGCACGACCAGCTGGGTTACAACTACCGCATGCCCAACATCAATGCTGCCCTGGGGGTGGCACAGATGGAACAGCTGCCATTGTTCCTGAAGAAAAAACGGGAATTGGCTGCAGCCTATCAAATGTTTTTTAACAGGATAGGCGTGGAGAGCTTCCGCGAACCGGCCAATTGTGTTTCCAACTACTGGCTGAACGTCATTCTCATGAAGGACAGGAAAGAGCGGGATGAGTTTCTTGGATATTCCAATAAAAATAGGGTGATGACCCGCCCGGTGTGGACCCTCATGAACAAACTGCCCATGTACCGTGATGCCCAGACCGGAGATCTGACCAACTCGCTTTGGTTTGAAGACTGTGTGGTCAACATCCCCAGCAGTATCATCCCATAACCCATTTATGCTGATCACCCTTCATTCTTTTTAGCACCATTATGGAAAGAGCAGGACAACAGGATAAAATCGAACAGCGGAAGATCGATATCCGTGACCCGATGCTTAAGGCGCTCAGGCTTATGGATGCCATTGAAAAGAAATTGCTGCTGGTTTTCGACGGCCACAAATTTGCTGGATTGGTCAGCATCGGCGACATCCAGCGTGCCATCATCGGGAACCACCCTCTCGATACTCCGGTTCAGCAGATCCTTCGTCCCAATATCCGGGTGGCCCATTCCGGTGACGATCACGATCAGATCCGCCGGGAAATGATCCGGGAACGCGCCGAATGCATGCCGGTACTCGATGACAATGGCAACCTTGAAGATGTGATCTTCTGGGAGGACATATTCCCTGATGGAGAAAAAAGGGTAGAACGGAAAATGAATTTCCCGGTGGTCATTATGGCAGGAGGGAAAGGGGTACGGATGAAACCCTTTACCAACATCCTGCCCAAACCACTGATCCCCATCGATGAAAAAACCATCATGGAGCACATCATGGACCGCTTTGTCGATATTGGTTGCCACGATTTCTTTATCTCGGTGAACTATAAAGCTGATTTCATCCGCTATTACTTCGACAGCCTGGCTGACCCCGCTTATAACATCTCCTATTTTCAGGAGGATAAACCACTTGGGACAGCTGGCAGTCTGTTCCTGCAAAAAGATCACATCCGTTCCACCTTCTTCGTGACCAACTGCGATATCCTCATCGACCAGGATTATGGAGATATAGCTGATTACCATTTGGAACAGAAGAACGAGCTCACTCTTGTTGCTGCCCTGAAGCATGTCAGGATCCCCTATGGCACCATCGAAACTGCCGAAGGGGGCCAGCTTACTGCCCTGCACGAAAAACCGGAACTCATGTACAAGATCAACTCCGGATTTTATATCCTTGAACCGCATCTGTTGGCTGAAATACCTGAAAACAAATTCTTCAACATCACCGACCTGATTGAGAAAATAATGAAGCGAAACGGAAAGGTTGGCGTTTTCCCGGTGAGCGCCAACAGTTGGACCGACATAGGCGAATGGAGTGAATACATACGTGCCAGTAAAAAAATCAGCAATGAGAATTTTGCTGATTCAAAATAGCGCTGGCAATTGTAACAATCGGGCATTGATCAACGTTTATCAGTCATGATTTCCAGACAATTCATCAAGTCCTCCCTGATCTACTCCATCGTTGGCGCCCTGCCTTATACCTCGGGATTTATCCTCCTCTTCTGGTTTGCCGCCTATCTCACCCCTGCACAATTTGGTCTCAATGCCCTGTATCTCCCCACGATGTACTTTGTGCAGATCATCTCCTCCTTTGGCCTCGACATGTCGACAGGGGTACTCTATTTCGATTACCGGGATGATAAAAAACGGTTGCGTGAATTTCTTGGAACAGTCTTTATCGGGATGGCCATACTCGGCACCGTCACGATGATGCTATTTCTTTTTGGAGGTTTCCGCCTTTTTTCATTCGTTTTCAGTAAAGGAGATGCCCTGGAGCTGATCCCTTTCGGCATGTTCACGATCCTGTCGGGGGTACTCAACGGGGTATTCAAGACCTATTCTGCACTGCTCATCAACCAGCAGCGCCCGGTACGCTTCCTGTGGCTTAACCTCACCAATTTTATCCTCATTATCGGCGCCTCACTGGCACTCTTGTACCTCTTTCCCTTTACCCTGTATGGACCCGTGTTGGGACGGATGATTGCTGCAGTCATCACCTCCTCCATTACCATCCTGATGCTGTCGAAAGAGGTAGGCCTGTCGTGGAACAGCCAGTATATTAAAAAGATCGTATCATATAGCTCCCCGCTATTTGCCTACGCGGTATTCGGATGGGTGGTAAGCTACTTTGACCGTTTTCTCATCCTCCGAATTGTAGGAGATACCACCTCGGTGGGGGTGTACGACATTGCCATCAAGCTGATGCTTGGCATTGAACTGGTCCTGGCCGGCCTCTCCAATACCATTACCCCGAAGGTTTACAACATCTGGACGAAAAGCAACCTTCGCGAAAGCACCATGGAGGTGAACCGCTATTATAATGTTCTGACGGCCATCTCCCTTTTGCTGATTCCCGCCCTCGTTCTGATCTTGCCAATCCTTTTACCCATCGTGGTAAAGGAAAAAACCTATTATGAAGCTTTCGGGTTCCTGGCCATCATTGGCGCCGGGTATGCCACCCGGGCCTGGTTCTTCCTGTTCATGGCGCCACTTTTGTTCTTTAAACGGACAAAGGCGATGCCAAGGGTGCTGCTCATCAGCGCGGTATTCCAGATCGGATTTGGAATCCTGCTGATCAGTAAGTTTGGACTGATCGGCGCCGTGTGGACCAACTTCCTCGTAAAACTGATCCAGGTGATCCTGCTTTACTTTGAAAGTCGCAGGGTTTTCACCTTCAAACTCAACCTTTTGAAACAGGTATTCCTGCCGCTGAGTTACATCGTGCTTACCGTATCACTCGAACTGTTGCTCCCGGCAGGTTTGCTTTGGTATGCCCATCTTGGAGAGTTGGTGGCGATCATTCTTCTCGTGGCCTTTGTTTACCGCAAGGAACTTCTCATGCTGGGGGATCTTCGCGGGAAGCCGGTGAAAACATAAAATATCCTATCTTTGTATCAAATTAATCTCCATGAAAAAAGCGCTGATCATTGCTGTTCATCCCGATGATGAAACCATTGGCTGCGGCGGAACAATGCTTAAACTGAAGGAGATGGGTTGGGAGGTATACTGGCTGATGCTTACGGCCGCTTTCCCCGGTCAGGCCTGGTCGGATGAAATCATTAAAAAACGTCGGGAAGAGATCGTGGAGGTGGCCAAAATTTATGGAGTAAGCGCCACACTAAACCTGAAATACCCGGCTGCTACCCTTGACCAGCAATCCCTGGGAGAGGTCATTGGGAAAATCTCTGGAATCCTGGCCGATGTAAAACCAGATTGGGTATTCCTTCCCAACCGTTCCGATGTTCATTCCGATCATCGTGTCGGATTTGAAGCTGCCTGGGCTGCCTGCAAGTGGTTCCGTGCCCCATCGATCTCTAAAGTGCTCATGTTTGAGTGTGTCTCCGAAACGGAATATGCTCCGCCTTTCGGCGAAGGAGCTTTCATTCCCAACTTTTACATCGATATTACCAGCCATTTATCGCGGAAGCTGGAAATCATGGATAGGTATAAATCGGAACTCCAGTCGCCCCCGTTTCCACGAAGCAGAGAAGTTGTGGAGGCGCTTGCCCGTTACAGGGGGAGCCGAATGGGCGCTCATCATGCCGAAGCATTCATGATTTTGTTTGAGTCGTTAAAATAACAGTTATGGGTTCTAAAATCACACGCATCGAATATTACCTGCCCGAAACGGTTTTGACCAATGAAGAGCTTAGCCGGGAATTCCCCGACTGGACTCCGGAGAAGATCGAACAGAAAATCGGCATCCGTACCCGCCATATAACACGGAAGGATGAAACCGCCCTTGACCTGGCCTATCAGGCTGCCCTGAAGGTGCTGGAGGGAACCGACCGCTCCACGGTCGATTTTGTGCTGCTGTGCACACAAAGTCCCGACTATTTCCTGCCGACTTCCGCCTGTATTTTACAGGATAAATTGGGTTTGCCCACCACCGCCGGCGCCCTCGATTTCAACCTGGGATGTTCGGGATTTATATACGGACTGGCTGTGGCCAAAGGGCTGATCAGCGCCGGGATTGCCCGCAAGGTACTCTTGCTGACCAGTGAGACTTACACCAAGTTCATCCATCCGAAAGATAAGGGGAATAAAACGATATTCGGGGATGCCGCTGCCGCCACGCTGGTGGAATTTTCGGACCGGGAGGCTATCTTTGAATTTGACCTCGGTACCGATGGCGCCGGAATGAACAACCTCATCGTGCGAAATTGCGGTATCCGAAATCCGATCGATCCGAAATCGGAAACCATCAACGAAGCCGGGGAGATCATCCCCTCGGGGAACCACATCTTCATGAATGGACCTGAGATCTTCAATTTTACCATTAAAACCATCCCGGTGATGATTGAATCGGTACTCCGGAAGAACAAACTGACCATGAATGAGATCGATTTCTGCGTATTTCACCAGGCCAATAAATACATGCTTGATTACCTCCGCCAAAAATTAAAAGTACCCACCGAAAAATATTACAACGACATGCTTGAGACCGGCAATACGGTTTCGGCCACCATCCCCATCGGACTTTTCAAAGCCCGGGAGAAGGGGCAGATCAGGCCGGGCAGCAGGGTGCTGCTCTGCGGCTTTGGCGTTGGGTATTCCTGGGGGGCTACCATCATTCAAATCCAATAATCATGAAAAAAGAAGAATTTTTCGGTGAACTTCATTCCCTGCTTGAACTCAAGAGTGTTCCTGCATTGAATGAGCAAACCAAACTCAAGGAATTGACGGAATACGACTCCATGATGATCCTGTCGATGATCGCCTTTGTGGACCAGTTTTTCAATAAGACCCTGACCGCCCAGCAACTCAACTCTGTGAATGAACTCTCGGGATTGATGAATCTGATCGGTCGCGAAAATTTTGAATAGCATGTTCTCCCTGAAAAGAAAACAGATTTTGGTAACCGGCGCCTCTTCGGGTATCGGTAAGGGCATCGCCTTGTTTTCCGCCAAAGCTGGCGCTTCCGGTCTCATGCTATGCGGGCGCGATGAAGTGCGCCTCATGGAAGCAGTCAACGGGATCAAAGAAAACCATTCGGAAATCAACGTGGTTCAATTTCTCGGCGATTTGAATGAAAGCAAGACCATTCCCGATCTCTGTGCCGCGATCAAAGAGAAATTCGGGCAATTGGATGGGATCGTATTCTCTGCCGGGGTTGACAAGACAATGCCGCTTAAGCTTACCGGCGAAAAGATCATGACCGACCTTCTCCGCATCAATTCTGTGATCCCTTTTGAAACGGTGCGGCAATTGCTGAAGAATGAACTGGTGGTGGATGGAGCAAGCATCATCTTCATCTCTTCGGTGATGGGATTTCTGGGGCAACCCGGTAAGATTGCCTATTCTGCTTCCAAAGGAGCCCTCATCAGTTCCGCCAAATCACTGGCATTGGAACTGGCTCCGAAAAAGATCCGCGTCAATGTGCTTGCGCCAGGTATCGTCGAGACCGCCATGACCAAAAAAATATTCAGCATGCTCCCCGAAGAGGCCAACCGGAAAATGGAGGAGATGCATCCCCTGGGATATGGTCAACCGGAGGATGTGGCAGCCCCTGCCATTTTCCTGCTCTGCGACGAATCGAAATGGATCACCGGATCAACACTGGTAATGGATGGAGGATATTCGGCTCACTAAGAATTTTTCTGTCTTGCACTGTTCAGCCGGCGAAGCAAAACAGCTGCCGGTTGACCAACGTGCGCAGTTTGACCAGCTCTACCAGCTCGTTTTTGCCAAATCCTCTGCCTTTGTCGATTGGATGATCGACTATCACATGCGGATGCCGGGCGAATCACATTATTTTTTTGGAACAGAGAATGGGGTCATTGTTGCCTTCACTTACTTTGCCAGATTTAAAAATCGATCCGGTTTCACCTATGCTTTATCTTGTGGCTCAATCTCGCATCCCGGTTCGATGGGGAGTTTCCTTCCACTGTTTGAATATGCCAACAAATACATGGGTTCCTGCACCGACCTTCTCATGGGCTTTTGTAACCGGAAGAGCGTAAAAATATATACCCACCCGGTTTTTGGCTGGCTGCGCGATCCGGAATTCCGGCAATTGAAGCTTACAGGGTTGCTGTTTGCCGGACCCTCAACGACTGTTTTGAACAGGGGAAAGAATCAATCCATACATTCAATTCCCCTCCAATCTACCCTTTTCCGGCGTGACGAAGAGTTCCTGAATTGGAGACTTTCAAGGATCAGGAATTTTGAAATCCTGAAAAATGATGTTTCAGGTCATATAAGCATCATCAAACCTTTTGAAAATGAATTTGATGTGGTGACCATTCTGAATTGCAAAACACGGGAGGAGTACAGGGATGAACTCCGGTTGATATTTGACCATCTTAGGATGATGAAACCCGGTTTTTCCGGACTCAATGTTTATTTGTCCTACCCCGGAACCGATGATTTGATCAACTCCTCGTTTACCTCAGAACCACTGGCCCATGAGCGGTTCCTATGCTACCGGCCGTCAATGGGGTTTACTCCTTCGGCCCATGCCTTTGTTGAAATGATCGATTCCGATACCATCTGACATGCGCATCCTGATCGTTGGCGACCTGAGTTCCATATGGCTTGATAAGCTCCTCTCCAGGCTTATTCCCCTGACAAATCATTCCTTTTTCATCCTCGATATATTCAGGGCGCAATATTTGCCGGCAACCAGGCTGAAAGAGACCCGGCTGATTAAACTCCCGGAAAAAGGATTGCGCAAAAACATTTTCCATTTTATATCTTCCCTGAAAAGCATTCTGATCCTTCTGTTTTCAACCCGCTTCGATATTATCCATATCCATTTTGCCAATCCATTGTTGTATTTCTTCCTTCCATTGCTGAAACTGAAATCCCGTAAAATCTTAGTATCGCTGTATGGCAGTGACTTTTATAAATTATCCCCGAAACAATACCGGCGACAGGAGGTTATTTATAATGCATCAACCAAAATCACTGTCACCAATCACAGAATAAGTGAAGATTTCCTGAAATGCTTTCCATTGTTGCGCCCTAAGATCGTCATCTGCCGGTTTGGCTTATCCATCCTTCATGAGATAGATCAGGTAGAAGGGGATTCGGTAAAGGCCAAATCCATCCTGAAATTTCCCCACGACAAAATCATCCTGTGTATTGGACATAGCGCCAATGTAAGAGAACAACATCCGGAGATCATTGCCCAACTCCGGCGATTACCCGATTCCCTCAAGAAACGCCTGTTGGCTGTTTTGCCATTTACCTACAATAGTTTTGCAGTATTGTACAACAAAGTTGACCATGACATGAAAGCAAGCGGGATAAATTATGTCATTTTAACGAAACATTTATCTGACCGGGATGTGGCCGCACTCCGTTTATCGAGCGACATTATGCTTAACCTCCCGATATCTGACCAGATGACAGCAGCCATGCTTGAAACCCTCTATGCCGGAGGGGTGGTGATCACGGGCTCATGGCTTCCATATGACAAGCTCGATGCAGAAAAGATCAGCTACATTAAAATAGACAGGATGGATGAACTTCCCCAAAAACTGGAGGATGTATTCGAGCGACACTCCATGGCCAAACCGGTTGTTGATGCCGCGCATAACAAAACTGTCATCGGAAAGCTCTTCAACTGGAATGAGTGCATCGAGGACTGGAGAGAACTCTACTCAGAAAAGAATTAAAGTTAAGATTTGACCGACTTGGTCACTTGTCATTTGTTTAACTCCTTGCATTCTTTATACTCGCATTCAGCTCAAAGCCAATCAGCAAACTGATGGCATTGATGTAAATCCAGAAAAGCACGATCATCAACGTTCCAAGAGAGCCATATAATACGTTGTACTGCGAGAAATGGTCGACATAGAAATTGAATCCGAGGGTGGTGACCAATACCAGGAGGGTAGCCAGCATGGATCCGGCTGAGATGAACCTGAAGCGGGAATGACGTGCAGGAGCGAGATAGTATAAAAAGGAGATGGCCATCAGCAGCAGGGTGAGGATGATCATCCACCGCAGTCCCTGCAGGAGATAAAGGAAGAACCCGCTCTCGGAGATGACATCGGGTAAAATGATCCGCAACAGATCCGACCCGAAACCGATCAGTCCAAGGGAAAGGATCAGTAAAATTGAGAGGATGATCACGATGAGCAGAGAGATCATGTATTGCTTGACGGTTGAGCGCCATTCAATGTCGTGATAGGTATTGTTGAAGGCCTCAATCAGGCTGTTAACACCGTTCGTGGAGAAATAGAGGGTAAGCAGCAGGTTGATGATCAACAGGCTGCTTCTGGGGCGGGTGACAATGTCGACAATGGTTTCTTTCACCGTTTCATATGCCATTTCCGGCATGAATTCCTGGATCAGGTCAAGCAGCGACTGCTGAAAATTGGAAATGGGAATGAAGGGAATGATGGAGAATAAAAAGATCAGAAAGGGAAAAATCGCCAGGAAAACGGAAAATGAAATCCCGGCTGCACGGGAAGTAATATAGCCCTCCGACAATCCTTTGAAGAAAAAAGCAGCCACGTTATACAGAGGGATTCCGTCAAACCCGGGCAAAACAACGCGTTTCGATGCATTGATGACCAGGGCAACAGGTTTCCAACGAAGCAACTTCTCCAGCATATACTATCCCGGTTAAAAATGGAAAGATGAAATTTCTTAAATCATAACTGCCTTCAGACTCAGATCTAAACTTTTTATATGGTGTGTCAGGGCTCCGATGGAGATGAAATCCACCCCGGTTTCAGCATAGGCTCGAACATTGCCTTCATCGATGCCCCCGGAGGCCTCTGTCTCGCAACGCCCGTTGACCAGGCCAATCGCCTTTTTCATCACATCCAGCGGAAAGTTATCGAGCATGATCCGGTCAACCCGGCCATGATCAAGTACCTGCATCAGTTCATCCAGATTCCTGACCTCGATCTCGATCTTCAGTTGTTTCCCGGTTTTCGTGAGATGATCATGAACCGCCTCAATGGCAGGGACAATCCCTCCTGCATAATCCACATGGTTGTCCTTGATCATGATCATATCAAATAAACCCATGCGGTGATTCTGACCGCCTCCGATAACCACTGCATACTTTTCCAACTCCCGAAGCCCGGGAGTAGTTTTCCGGGTATCGAGGATCTGACTGCTCAGCCCTTTCACCTGTTGAACCATCCGGTGGGTGGCCGTGGCAATGCCACTCAGCCGCTGCATGAAGTTTAGCACCAGCCGCTCTGCATTCAGGATGGAAACGATCAGCCCCGTTACTTTAAAAACCACATCTCCTTTCTTTATTACAGCCCCGTCCTGAAGGAAAATCTCAAGTTGCAATCCGGGATCAACCATATGGAATACCTTCTCCGCCACCGGAATACCACAAAGGATCCCATCCTCCTTAACCAGGAGTTGTGCCCGACCTTTTAATCCCTCCGGAATGGTCGCCATGCTGGTGTGATCACCATCACCGATATCCTCTGCAAGAGCGTTCTCTATTATTTTTTCGACTACCAACATACCTGAATTATATCAAAAATTTGTCAATTATCCATTGTCAATTGTGCATTGTCAATTCTCCTGTATCTGTAACTGATGCACCAGGTTATTCCCGCCAACTGCTTTGATCAGGAAGTAAACCCGGTAATTTTTTTTACTGGTCTCCAACTCCCCGATGGCATATTGCGAGCCGTCTTCAGAGGCTCCCTGCTTGGTGATCTTGAACTTCTGAACCGGATTCTGTGCGAAAAAGTCTTTCAGGATTTGTCCGGCCTGCGTCTTGCTGTACGTGTCTTCATACCCCGGCAAACTCAGATCTACCATGGTATTGAAATGTTTGGATACAGCCGCTGCATTCCCCGCCTGGATGCCTGCTGCAATAAGTTTGACCGTTTCATCCGGCCCGGAACCAAAGCCGCGGAAACTATAAAAGACCAATAAAAGGAGAATCACCGAAAACCCTGAAAATTTGCAAATCCGGTCTTCCGGCCTCTTTTTGAACCTTGCACTTTGTGATTCTGTGACGCTGTGACGCTGTGACTTTATAACTATATTCATTTCCTTCCTTTTTCACAAAGTTACAAATTTTTCAACGAAAGTTTCGATCTTTGCCGGTAAGTTATGAAGATAAAGCTGTTATTAATGGGTAAGACCGAAGAGGAATACCTGCGAACCGGGATGCAGGAGTATGCCTCAAGGATTATGCGGTATCTCCCTTTCGAGGTCATTGAAATACCGGCATTGAAGAATATTTCATCCCAATCCCATGAAGAACATAATGCAAGGGAAGCCGAGCTCATTAAAAAACAGGTTCATCCCTCCGACAAGGTGATCCTCCTTGATGAACGGGGCAAGGAGATGCGTTCGGTGGAATTTGCAAAGTTTTTAAACCAACAATTTATGTCCGGGGGTAAAAACCTGGTATTCATAGTCGGAGGCCCCTTTGGTTTTGATCCCTCCATGAAAAATCGGGCCGATGGTATACTATCCCTATCCCGGATGACGTTTTCACACCAGATGGTACGGTTGTTTTTTACCGAACAACTCTATCGCGCGCTCAGCATCCTGCGAGGCGAATCGTATCATCATGAATAATACCAGGATTATTTTGCATTAACATTTTTTTAACGATGCGGTTAACAATTATTAACACGATTCATTGATAACCAATTTTTCATTTATATAAATTTGCACCCTCAAAAACCCAAGTATATGGTTGAAACGGATATTAAAGAATTGAACGAAAGGATTCAGAAAGAAAGCGCTTTTGTCGACATGGTTACCATGGAGATGCATAAGGTGATCATCGGACAGAAACACATGATCGAACGGCTGATGATCGGGTTGCTGGCCAACGGACATATCCTCCTCGAGGGAGTCCCCGGCTTGGCCAAAACCCTTGCCATAAAATCGCTGGCCAATATCATCGATGCCAAGTTCAGCAGGATTCAGTTCACCCCTGACCTGCTTCCGGCCGACCTCGTCGGAACATTGATCTACAGCCAGAAAAAAGAGGAATTCAAGGTGCGCAAAGGCCCTATATTCGCCAACTTCATCCTGGCCGATGAAATCAACCGGAGCCCGGCCAAGGTACAGAGCGCCCTGCTCGAAGCCATGCAGGAACGGCAGGTCACCATTGGCGATGAAACTTTCATCCTTCCGGAGCCTTTCCTGGTCATGGCCACAGAGAACCCGATCGAACAGGAAGGAACCTATCCCTTGCCCGAAGCCCAGGTCGACCGTTTTATGCTCAAGGTGGTGATCGGCTACCCGGATAAGAAGGAGGAAAAACTGATCATCCGTCAGAACATCGGCAATGAAACCTTCCACACCAACAAGATCATCAAGCCGGAAGATATCCTTCGCGCCCGCGCCATCGCCCGTGAAGTATACCTGGATGAGAAGATCGAAAACTACATCACCGATATCGTCTTCGCCAGCCGCTTCCCGGCCGAATATAAACTGAAGAAATTTGAAGGATTGATCAGCTACGGCGGATCACCCCGCGCAAGCATCTATATGGCCCTCGCGGCAAAGGCCTATGCCTTCATCAAACGCCGCGGTTACGTGATCCCCGAAGATATCCGTGCCGTGGCACACGACGTGCTGCGCCACCGCATTGGACTGACCTACGAAGCCGAAGCCGAAAACATCACCACGGAAAATATTATCAACGAAATTTTAAATACAGTTGAAGTACCTTAATGGATGCTGGATGACTGGATAACTGGATAACTGGATGAATGGATACTGGATGCTGGATGTTGGATGTTGGATGACTGGATAATGGATTAGATGTATAGAATTGATTCGTGAATTTCTATCGCCGTAGGCGATACACTCCTGTAGCCCGGCGAAAGGAGTCTGATTTTGTCCGGCCGCAAGGCCGGAAACTGGATAATGAAATTTGATTTTTGAATTTTGGTTTTTGAACTTTAAATGGAATCCTCCGAACTTTTTAAAAAGGTACGTAAAATCGAGATCAAGACCCGGGGTCTGAGCAACCAGATCTTCTCGGGACAGTATCACTCGGTCTTCAAAGGCCGTGGTATGGCATTTTCCGAGGTTCGTGAATACCAGTTCGGCGACGATATCCGCAGCATCGACTGGAATGTCACTGCCCGTTTCAACCATCCCTTTATCAAGGTGTTTGATGAAGAACGCGAACTGACAGTCATGCTGCTGATCGACGTCAGTGGTTCTAACCAGTTTGGTACAAAGAAAACCCTGAAACAGGATGTAATCACGGAGATTGCTGCCGTGCTGGCCTTCAGTGCCATTCAGAACAACGATAAAGTAGGAGTGATCTTTTTCAGCAACCGGGTGGAGAAATTTATTCCGCCCAAAAAAGGCACCTCCCACATCCTGCGTATCATTCGCGAATTGATCGAATTCAAACCGCAGCAGCAGGGAACCAGCCTTACCGAACCCCTGAGGTTCCTTACCAATGCGATCAAAAAAAGATGCACCGCCTTTCTCCTGAGCGATTTTCTCGATACCGGTTTCAATGATGCCATTAAAATCGCCAACAAGAAACATGACCTGATCGCGGTCCATATCTTTGATGAACGCGAAACGGAACTTCCCGACGTAGGATTGATCAGGATGAGAAATGCTGAAACCAACAGGTTGCTGTGGGTCGATTCCTCCAGCATGAATACGCGCCGGCAATACAATCAGTGGTACGACAAGCATGCTGCCTGGCTCAACGATACCTTTTTGCGAAGCGGCGTCGATGTGGCCCGGATCAGCACCGACCAGGATTATATCAAACCCCTTTTAAATCTGTTCAAGAAGAGGGGAAGCAGAAAATAGTTAAAAATAATGGCTAAAAGTTAAAAATTGATTTTAAGATATTACATATTAAGATTTTACGAATTTGCAATTCGCTGTTTCACGATATCGCAATATCGCTCCTTTGCTCTATCGCTGCATCGCTGCCTCGCTATTTTTCTGTTTGTTCCGCTTACTGCATCCTCTTTCGCTCAAAAGGCCTCGTTTTCTGTTAAACTCGACACCAACGCCATGCTCATTGGCGACCATGTGGGGCTGAAATTGCAATTCACCGGTCCTGCCAACGCCCAGGTATTCTGGCCCTTCATCCCCGATACCATCCTGGGAAACATCCAGGTGATCGGCCGGGGTAAGATCGATTCTGTGGCAGGAAAGAAGGCCGGTGATCCACTCCAGCTTACCCAGGAGTTCAACATCACCTGTTACGACTCAGGCTTCTATACCATCCCCGGCATCGACTTCAAATACAGGGTTCCGCCCGACACTTCACTTTTAACCCTTAACTCCTCACTCCTGACTTTAATGGTCCACACACTAAAAGTGGATACCACACAGGCCATCAAGCCCATCAAAGGACCGTTGCAAGTGCCGATCACATTACGTGAGATGATCCCATGGATTCTGCTGGCACTGGGTGTCATTATCCTGATCCTGGGTTTGATCTGGTACCTCAAAAAACGAAAGAAAAATGAGCCCATCTTCCAGCTGAAACCGCGTGTGAAACTTCAGCCTTACGAACTGGCGCTTCAGGAGCTCGAGAAACTGCGTACGAAGAAACTCTGGCAGCAGGGCAAGGTGAAGGAATACCATACCGAATTGACGGATGTGCTGAGAAAATACATTGAAGAACGGTTTTTTGTTCCGGCACTCGAATCCACCACCTTTGAGATCGTGGAGGGATTGACGGAAAAAGGAAACTGCCAGAAAGCTTCGGTGGACAAACTCAACGAATTGCTGGTGCGAGCCGACATGGTGAAATTTGCCAAAGGCCTCCCGACGGTCTCCGAAAATGATCAGAGTCTTTCCGGGGCCATCGAATTTGTAAATGAAACGACCGGTGCAGATGGAGGTGGGTTGCTTCGGCCTTCGGCCTCGCAATGACAAATAGGGCGGTTGGGCTGGCGGGTTGCTTCGCTTCGCTCGCAATGATATAATTTTGATTTTTGAATTGTGGTTTTGACTTTTGACTTTTGAACTTTGATCTGACATCATGCACGGCATAACCTTCGCGAACCCCGGCTTCTTATTTTTCCTGGTCGTAATACCGGCCCTGGTGGTTTGGTATTTCTACCGCAGGAGCCGCAACCATGCTGATCTGCGGGTGAGCTGCACGGAGGGTTTTGACGGGATGGGAAAAAACCTTCGGTTTTACCTCAACCACAGCCTTTATGTGATTCGTTTGCTGGCCATCACTCTCCTCATTGTTGCCATGGCCCGGCCGCAAACCAGCCTAAGCCGGCAGGACATTACCGTGGAGGGGATCGACCTGGTGCTGGCACTCGACGTATCGGGAAGCATGCTGGCCATGGATTTCAAACCTGACCGGCTCGAAGCTGCCAAGGATGTGGCCATTGAATTCATTGACGGAAGACCCAATGACCGCATCGGGCTGGTCATCTTCAGCGGCGAAACCTTCACCCAGTGTCCCATGACCACCGACCATTCGGTATTGAAAAATCTTTTCCGCGACATCCACAGCGGCATGATCGACGACGGCACAGCCCTGGGCGATGGACTGGCCACTGCCGTTAACCGGCTGCGTGGCAGCAAAGCCATCAGCAAGGTCATCATCCTCCTCACCGATGGGGTGAACAACATGGGATCACTTGATCCCCGCTCCGCTGCCGAGATTGCCAAATTGTACGGCATACGGATTTATACTGTCGGGGTGGGAACCATCGGTAAGGCCCCCTATCCGATACAAACTCCCTTTGGCATGCAAACACAGATGATGGATGTGAAGATCGATGAAGCCCTCCTGCAGGAGATTGCGAAGATGACCGATGGAAAATACTTCCGGGCCACCAACAACGCCAAGCTGAGGCAAATATACCAGGAGATCGACAAAATGGAGAAATCCAAGATCGACGTCACCGAGTTCCGGAAAAAGAAGGAGGAGTTTTTACCGCTGGTACTGCTGGCCTTCTTGCTGATAGGGCTGGAAACGCTTTTGCGTTATGCCTATTTGAAAAATATACCATAAAAATGAATGTTCAAATCTCCAGAAATGCTGATAAATGCAGAATATTAAAAAGTCAAATCGTATATCGTAAATCGTAAATCCAAAATCGTAACTTGTTCAGATTCGCCCACACATATTATTTCTATCTTCTGGCACTAATCCCGGTGTTTACCGTGCTGCTGGTCCTTTTCCTGGTTTGGAAGAAAAAAGCGATGAACCGCTATGGCGACTGGCTCGTGATCAGGCAACTCATGCCGGAATATGCTCCCGGGAAAACAATGCTGAAATTCATCCTGATCATGGCAGCAATCGCCAGCCTTGTATTTGCACTTGCCGATCCCCAGACCGGATCGCGCCTCGAGAAGGTTCAGCGCAAGGGCATCGACCTGATCATCGCACTCGATATCTCCAATTCAATGCTGGCCCAGGACATCAAACCCAATCGTCTCGAACGGGCCAAGCAGGCCATATCCCGGTTGATCGACAACCTGAAGGGCGACCGGATCGGTATTATTGTTTTTGCCGGTAAAGCCTATACCCAATTGCCCATTACCACCGATTATGCCGCCGCTAAAATGTTCACCAGCACCATCAATACCACCATTGTGCCTACCCAGGGAACAGCCATCGCCGAGGCCATCGATATGGCCACCACCAGTTTTGGCGAATCAAAACGCAATAAAGCCATCGTCATCATTACCGATGGAGAAGACCATCAGGGAAATGTCCTTGAACAAACCGAAATCGCCACCCAGAAAGGAATTGTCATCTACACCATCGGAATGGGTCTGCCCGAAGGAGTTCCGATACCTATATATAATGGGGACATCCAGATTGGGTATAAAAAAGATCAGAACGGCCAAACCATCATGACAAAACTGGACGAGACCCTCCTTCAGCGAATCGCCAGCATCGGCAATGGCATGTATGTAAGGGCCACCAACTCCGAAACGGGGTTGACAAAAATATTTGACGATATCAATAAAATCCAGAAATCTGAAATTGAAGAGAAGCAGTTCAGCGACTACGAAGACCGCTTTCAGTACTTCGTCGCACTGGCACTGATCCTCCTGATACTCGATTTGTTTGTTTTTGAAAGAAAAACCAGATGGATGAAAAAAATCAAACCATTCTAGTTACCAGATAATGAATAATTGAAATTTGATAATGTCCCATCGATGAAAGATGGATTTTTACGATTCGCAAATAACTTATAATCTCTGCGGTGATGCAAAGCAAATAACGGTAAAAATGAAATGAAACGAACACTCATCATATTGACCCTCCTCGCTCTTTTCAGCCCGGTATTTTCCCAGAAAGAAAACAAGCTTCTCCGTCAGGGAAACAGCAAGTTTGAGAAGGGCAATTACAAAGAGGCCGAAAAGGATTACCGCAAAGCGCTGGAGCTGAACAAGGAATCGGTGCAGGGGCAGTTCAACCTCGGAACTGCCGTGTACAAGGAAAATAATTTTGAGGAATCAACAAAGATTTGGGGTAACTTAGCCGAAAAGAACAAGGATCGCGAAGTACAATCTAAGATCTACCATAACCTTGGCAATTCATTCCTGCAATCGAAACAATACGATAAAAGTATCCTGGCCTATAAAAATTCCCTGATGAACAATCCGAAAGATCTGGATACAAAATATAACCTCGAATATGCCAAAATGATGCTGAAGAAACAGCAGCAACAACAACAACAGAAAGATCAGAAAAAACAGGACCAGGATAAAAAGGATCAGAACCAGGACCAGAACAAAGACCAGAACCAGCAAAAGCAGCAACCACAAGATCAGAAAAAGATATCCAAAGAAGATGCAGAACGGATGCTCGAGGCCCTGAAAAACGACGAAAAGAAAACCATGCAGAAAGTGAAAAAGCAAAAAGCCAAGGTGCAACCGGGAGGGGTGGAGAAGGATTGGTGACAGGCAGGAAGTATGCCGGAAGATTGCTTCACTTCGCTCGCAATGAAAAATTTGTGATTTTTACCTTTTTTGACTTTTGACTTTGTTTCTATGAAATATTATGTGATACCGACCCTCCTGACCCTCCTGACCCTTGCCGGTTACGGGCAAGTGGTGGAGTTTACTGCCCAAACCAAACAGGTGGTTGCAGTGGGGGAGACTTTCACCCTGACCTATACCATCAACGGACAGGGAGAGGGTTTCCGCGGACCTTCCATCCAGGGTTTTGAAGTGCTGAGCGGCCCCAATACCAGCACAACCTCGAGCATACGGAGCATCAACGGCCGTACCAGCATGGCCATCACCTATTCTTTTACTTATCTTTTGCAGGCCACCAGGGAGGGCTCCTTCGACATTCCTGCCGCCTCGGTTCAGGTCGATCGTAAGCAGTACACCTCCAATGCAGTGACGATCAAAGTAGTGAAAAACCCCAATGCTGCAGCTAACCAGCAATATACCGGCGGTCAGCAGCAGGGCGCCCGCAACCCGCAGTCAGGTGTGGTATCGGGACCCAACGATGTGTACGTGAAAGCCTTTGCCTCCAGTGCCAACCCCATGCAGGGAGAGGGGATCGTGGTCACCTATAAGATATTTACCAAAGTCCCCATTGCCCAGATCAATATCAGCAAACTCTCCTCATTCTCCGGCTTCTGGTCACAAAACCTGATGAAGGAAAATGATAAACTGCAGCAATATACTCAGGTGATCGACGGAGAGCAATATGTGATCGCGGATATTCGTAAGATTGCCCTTTTTCCTTTGAAAAGCGGACGATTGGTAATCGACCCCCTCGAATTGGCCTGCGTTGCGCAGATCAAGCGACAAACCAAATCCAGAACGGGGGATCCATTCTTTGACGATTTCTTCAACGACAGCTTCTTCAATACCAGCTATGCCACCGTTGAAAAAAACCTTAAATCGAACCCCCTCGTCATTTCGGTTCGACCCCTGCCCGAAGCCGGAAAACCTGGAGATTTCAGCGGAGCTGCCGGTAGCTTCACCTTCCATACAGAAATCGATAAAACCCGCTTGAAGACCAACGAGGCACTGAACCTGAAATGTGTCGTCAGCGGGAAAGGCAACATCCAACTCATCGACAAGCTTAACATTACCTTCCCCCCCGATTTTGAGACCTACGATCCCAAAGTGACGAGCGACATAAACTCTTCCGCTGCCGGAATCAGCGGAAGCCAGACATTCGAATACCTGATCATTCCCCGGAAACCGGGCAGATTTATCCTCAAACCCATCAGCTTCTCTTACTTCGACCTCGGGAAGATGCGGTATATCACCCAAACCAGTCCGGAGTATACCATTGACGTCGAAAAGGGAAGCGGCGATGCTGCCCTGGTCACATATTCCGGGGCCAACAAAGAAGATATCAAGTACATCGGAAGCGATATCCGACATATCAAGGATAAACCCTTTGCACTGACACATGCCGGCACCATCTTCTTTGGGTCTTCCGGTTTCTGGCTTTTATTGATCATTCCCTTGCTGGCGTTTATCGCGCTGGTGATCTTCGGCCGTAAAATGGCTGCCCGCCACGGCGATACCGTTCTGATGAAAAACCTGAAAGCAACCAAGGTGGCACGGAAGAGACTCCGCAAGGCTGATGAATTCCTGAAATCAGGCAATCAGGAGGCCTTTTATGTGGAGATCTCTCAGGCACTCTGGGGTTACCTCAGCGATAAATTCAGCATCCCCCTGGCAGAACTCTCCATCGATTCGGTTCATGAAGCACTGCTCAGGAAAAATGTCAGGGAGGAGATCATCACCCAATTCACCGGAACCTTGCAAAACACAGATTTTGCCCGATTCGCTCCCGGCGAAAAGAGCGTCAACATGGAAAGAATATACAATGAAGCACTGGAGATTATTTCGAAAATTGAACGAGAATTAAAATAACTCCTGACTGAGACTGGATGGCTGGATGCTGGCTAATGGATCAGATGTGTTGGATTGATCATGATTTTTTATCGCCGTAGGCGATACACTCCTGTAGCCTGGTGGAAGGAGTGTATTTTTGTCCGGCCGAAAGGCCGGTAACTGGATGGTGGATGACTGGATAATTATAATGATCTTTGATTTTGAATTTTGAGTTTGTTTCTATGAAACATTTATTTCTTCTGTCCCTCCTTTTCGCTTCGCTGACGCTGTTTGCCGACCAGCAGCAGATCTATATCCAGCAAGCCAATAAAGCCTATTCAGTGGGTTCTTATACCGAGGCGGCTACTTTGTACAAAAAGGTGGTGCTCAGTGGATACGAATCTCCTGACCTGTATTTTAACCTGGGCAATACCTATTTTAAACTGAACGATTTTGCCAACGCGATCCTCTGGTATGAAAGGGCAAAGCGGCTGGATCCCGGAAATGAAGACCTTGACTTCAACCTCAATGTGGCCAATAATAAAATTGCAGATAAAATCGAACCCCTCCCCGAACTCTTTTATAAACGCTGGATTAACAACGTCATCCTGATGTTTCCGGTCGATACCTGGGCGGGGGCAGCCATTGTGCTATTCATCATCGGCCTCTCTGCCGGGATTCTCTATCTTGCTTCACGTGTGCTTTTTCTTCGGAAAATCGGATTCTGGCTTGGATTGACAGCAATATTTCTGTCCCTTATTACCCTCACCATTGCCTGGTCGGGTTATCATAACCTCAAAAACCAGAACCAGGCCATTATCTTCACCCCAACGGTCACCATTAAAAGCTCACCCGACGAAAAAAGCGTCGATCTCTTTGTACTTCATGAAGGAACCAGGGTCGATATTCTCGACCGGATCGGCAACTGGCTTGAGATCCGGATTGCCAATGGAAGCGTTGGCTGGATACAATCCGGTGCGTTGGAAAAAATTTAAAACTTAATCGGATAGCCTGTTATCTTCTCTCTTCCGCCTGTCGCCTAAGGCCTCTTTCATAGACTTCTTTGCCAATATGATAGATCAAAAACCTTGAGTGGACAAAAAAAGTTTTGCAGAATACATTTTTTCATTTATATTTGTTCGTTTGAAAACGGCATTCAAAGAGGTTTTCTTAATCATTGATATTCCCGGTATTACAAAACAGAATCATACAAAAATACAGTTAAATTAAAACACGTTATATGAAAAACAGAATTTTACCATCTGGCTATTTAGCAGCTTTTGTGGGACTTTCTTTTCTTTTGATTTCTACGTTGACACTGGCCGGCAACCCTGGCGCTTCTAATCAAAAGGTTGATGGAAAGAGCCGCATCGAGAAGATGAGGGCAAACCAGAATACCGGCATTGTGAATCCTGCAGATGTGATGAAAGCCCAGCAGCAATATGAGAAAATGCAAGCCAAATCTCCCTCTGCTCTCAATCTGGATTGGATTTCCATCGGACCTGACAACTTTGCTGGCGTGACCTGGAGCGTTATGTTTGATAACCGTGATCCAAATGGAAAAACCATCTATGCCGGCAGCGTTAACGGAGGCATATGGCGTTCACAAAACCTTGGGCTTACCTGGCACCAGATTAATTCACAGAGCCTCATCGTTCCGAAGGTTTCCTCCCTGGTTCAAACTCCTGCCGGGGTGATTTATGCCAGCACAGGTGTGAATACCTGCGAAACCCCCGAATTCCTTGGAAATGGCTTGTACCGCAGCGACGATGGTGAAAATTTTGTACTGGTACCCAACACAACCGGAATTAACTGGACATCTGTATCCAAACTGGCGGTTGACCCAACCAACAGTCGTATCTATGCTGCAACGAACAGCGGGCTGCTTTACAGCAATGACGGGACTGAATTTACCCAGGTGCTGGAAGGCAATGCCTCGGATGTGGTGGTTGGTTCCGACGGAACGGTGCTGGCTGCCTGTGGCCGTCAAACATATCTGGCTGCCGCTGGAGATATTGAAAATTTTGTGAACCTCTCCGATGGCATTCATTTACCGAATTTCAATGCCGGCTGGACCGTTTTCGGAATTGCCCCCTCCGATCCCAACGTCCTTTATGCAAGCATTGCAGATACCGTAGGTGATCTTCTCAATGTATATCTTTCCACCGATAAAGGAGCAACATGGAATGTAATCTATCCCGGAGATCCCTCCTACGGGCCCTTCAATGGAAATGGGTGCTATGCCCATACTTTTGCCGTCTCTCCGGCCGACCCCTTTAAAGTCTTTCTTGGAGGATCATCCATGTGGGAAGGCACCCGTATCGAACCAATGGGGTATTACAACTGGGAAA
>Ga0247841_10002093_pt1 | contig 41259 bp, 41 predicted proteins | sample LaCruzMarch2015__2_FD_192410 | JGI IMG/M metagenome (GOLD analysis project Ga0247841, IMG submission 192410) | Freshwater microbial communities from meromictic Lake La Cruz, Castile-La Mancha, Spain - LaCruzMarch2015_18m | ecosystem: Environmental > Aquatic > Freshwater > Lake | place: Spain...
TACTTTGATTTAGAAATTGTGTTGTACAAATTTCTTACAGGTTCAAGACTAGAAAGGTAATCATTTAAAATATCTTCTTGAACCGATAAATCGAGAATATCTTTTTCATTTAAAACATTAAGATTCTTTCTATCTTTCTTAACATCCTTCGATATTTTTCTTATCCAATAGCTGTATTTATTAGATAAAATTAAAAGTATATTCACAAGATCCCTTGTTGGGAGATTATCAAAAAAATTCTTTTTTGTTTTAAATATTCTGTTAAATAAATCTAATCTTTTATCACTTACTGTTATCAATGCTTGAGGGGAGATTATAACGAGAAAAGAGCCAGTGTATTCATTTTCAATTTCAAGAGTCGGAATTCTAAGGTAAACGTATGTGCTATTTTTTTCTTCTTCAAATCTTGGTATCTCGAATATATCCAATCCATCCAAAACCAAATCTTTTTCTAGATTAAATTTCTCCACAAGATAATTAATTTCTTCTTCATCAGGATCTATGGCGTTGACCCAACAATTTTTAGAAAATCCTTTTATTTCAATCATCTCCTTTTTTTTAACATCTCTTTTATAGTAGGTTATCATAAGAGAATTAGGATTGGAAGGTTTATATAATTTTTTCTAAACATTTTTAAATAACAAAGTGTTGATATACTTAGAGGATTAATAGAATATGGCTAAAAAAAGAATTAAAAGAAGTGTAAAGAGTGAGTGTACTTGTGGACATGGCTGCGGTTGTGGGCAATGTAGTAATGCAATTTATGGCCTTGGTTTTATTGGTTCTGCAGTTTATTATATTTCTACCGCAACAAGTTTCTGGATGGGAGTTTTAGGGGTTTTGAAATCTCTTGTTTGGCCAGCATTTTTAGTTTATGAATTACTGAAATTTTTAGTTATGTAGAAAGATATTTTATTTTTCTTTATTATCTTGATTTTTATCTATCGTTTTCTCAAATGTTTTGTCTAGTGTTTTTTCTTGGTTATATCTTTTCCAAATAGCATCAAACAAAGGATTCTTTTTAATTTCTCCAAATGTTCCTTGTCCAACAATTTTTCCTCTTGAAAAAAGGTAAATATAATCAAATTTCTCTAAAAGGTGTAGTCTGTGAATTGATGAGATTATTGCTTTATTTTTAAATTCTTTAAAGAGCTGTTCATGTATTTTTATTTCATTTATGCTGTCAACGCTACTTGTTGGTTCATCCAATAAAAGTATATCGCTCTTTTCTGCCGCAAGTAGGCCTCTTGCTAGAGCAAGTCTTTGCTTTTCTCCCCCACTTAATGAAACCCCTTTCTCCATAACGCTTGTATTAAGACCTCCTGGTAATTTTTCTAGAACTGGATTTAATTGAGCCATTGAGATAGCTTTATTCAGTTTTTCTTCAGTGGTAGGAAGATTCATGGTAATATTATATCTAAATGTGTTATTGAATATTTCTGGCTCTTGTGGGATTAACGTAACTTGGTCTTTTATACGATTAATTCCTCCAAAAAGCAAATCTCCATCGCAATAGATTTCCCCTTTTTCAATTTTATATAGTCCTCTAATTAGAGAAAGAAGTGTGCTTTTTCCAGAACCACTTTCTCCCACAAGGGCTATTTTCTGTTTCTTTTTAATTTTGAAATTGAGATCTCTTAAATGATTTATTTTTCCTCTTATATCATAAGTAAAAGAGACATTTTTGAATGAAATTTCTTTCCAATTCTTAGGAAGTTTTCCAACTTCAGGGTATTCTAATTTATTATATTCTTCATCTAGAGGATAGGCTCCCACAATTCTCGCATTTGCACGAATAATGCTTCCATAAAGTTCAGCAAATCTGTAGAAAGTGTCTCCCACATTGGTGAGATAACCATATAACATATACAACGTTCCTATCAATATTGTGCCAGTAAGGTCAAATTCAGTAAATGCTCTATAGATAAGTGCGGCAACCACCATCACTTGTATTGATACACTTGCGAATCCCCATTTTATTTCATTGATTATTGCACTTTTTCTAAAAACAGAATAACTCGCAATTTGTTTGGAGTCTATCTCATTGGAAACTGTTTTTTTAAGTCTTAAAGTTATTACTGTGATAATATTGCTTATGTAATCAAATATGGTTGCAGAAAGCTTGTTATTATAGACATTTAATTCCATATATTTTTTATCAAGGTTTTTATCTACCCTGGAAATTATAAATAAAACAAGTGTTGAGAAAATAAGTGTAAAAAGCCCTATTTTCCAATCTATAAAAAAGAGAATAACTATTGAACCTAAAAAACTAGTGATTGCATAGATTATCTGAAAAGTCATGGAACCAGAAAAATCTTCCAATGCGCCAGAAGCTCTGTTTATTTTATCTATAGTGTCTCCTGAATGATTATCCTTGTGCCATTTTATTGGCAATTTCAAAACTATTCTTATCTTATCATTAATATAATTTTTTTTGACAAAAAACCCTGTCGTTTGTTCAAATATTCTAGCAGTTCCATGGAAAATCCAAAATATGATTGTTAGAATCAACAATAGAAATATTTTAACAACTAGTCCCCATAATTCTTCCCTTGAAGAAATTGTTTTTTGTATGGAATTAAAGATGCTTCCGATTATATAAGGGGTTATAAGACCTACTAAACCCGCAATTACAAACAATGAGACATAAAAAATGAATACTCTTCTTCTTTTTCCAAGGTAACCCCATTCGGTTTTAAGTGTATTAATAATTGGGTGTGTCATATCAATCTCCTATATCTTAGAATCCAAATAAACCATTTAAACCTTACTGGAAGAGAATTCTTAGCAATCATTTAGAATTATCTTATATCTCAAATTCTCAAATATTTATCTTCCCACTTCGCCAAAAACTTCTTGTTCAGGATAAACCACAATACCATTTTCATCAATCTGCATTGCAACTATCTTTTTTTGATGTTTTTCTCCTCTCATTTTCAGAACTTCCACAGCAGATTCTCTTGTATCTCCTCTTTTTATATTATAAAGAACAATAACTCCATCTGCGAGGAATTCTTCAACCCCGGTAGTAGAAAATATTTCTGGAATTTGTTGAGTTTCTGTAATAAGGAAAGTTGTTGATTCAACTTTTTCAAAAAATCTAAACAATTGTTCAATATAAATTCTGTAACTGTCTTCTTTTCCGGTAAATGCGCTTGCAACAGCAGTTAAAGAGTCAATAACTACAAAATCGGGTTTGAATTCTCTTGGAAAAATTACTGGATCGATATCAATAAGAAGTTCTCCTTTTTGTTTAGCAAGCAGGGCATCCACATTTCTTGTTATTTCAAAAGGATTCATTCTCTGCATCTTAAGTTTCCCTTTTTTAATTAGATCTTTTGGATTCCATCCAAATTCTTCCATATGTTGAATTAATCTGTCTTCACTCTCTTCAAAACTCATGTAAAAGCATTTCTTTCCTTCTTTGGCTTTATTGATTAAAGTTTGGAGACAAAAGATAGTTTTTCCGCTTCCAGCTCCTCCAGCCACAAGAACAGAGTTTCCTTTCGGAATACCTTTTTCAAACAATTTATCGAATCCTGGAACACCCGTTTGAATGTGTTCTCTTACATGTTTTTCTTGTTTTTGCTTCATATTTTTAACAGCATGCAAGGCAGGAGCTCTTTGGTTTTTAATTTCGGCTTCATGTTTCTTAATTTTTCCTCCTTTTAGTTCAGCATCTATTTCTGCCCTAACCGAAGCCATATCAAATTTCTTAGATTTAGTTGTTGGTTTCTTTTTCTTAACTTTCTCTTTTTTATTTTTTTTCACACCCTTTTCTTTCTTTTTCATCTTAAATCAGATTATTATTTTTGATGTAATCTCTATATTTAAAATCATGCTTCTTTAAATGTTTTTCAAGCCAGGACTTTAAAAATTTGGCTAGCTCTTCCAATATTGTTTCTCCTTTTTCAAACCTATCACTAAACTCTAAAACTTTTAAAATCATTTTTTCGTGTTCTGAATTGTGTTCTTCAGTAAAAGGATAATTCCATTTTTCAAAATATTTTTCTTCGGTTGAAAAATGAACTCTGGAAAATTCAACAAGGTTATTTATATCATCCGATATTTTTTTGTCTTGTCTATCTCTTTTTTCATAAACCGAATTGATAATTCCAATTAATTTTTGATGCTGCTTATCTATCTCATTCACACCCACACTTAATTTTTTATCCCATAATATTAATTTAGTCATTTTTTCTATGTTCCTTTTTTGTTATTTTCTTCTCTCTACCAATTACTTTTGTTTCTCTCAATTTCATAATTCTTTCTTTCTTTTCTTTTAATAAATTCTTTTCACTAAGATCTCTGACTGTTGCTTGTAAATAAGTTTTTCCTCCTTCTTCCACTTTACTTAACAAAACACTTGCCGGGAAATTTTCTCCTTCATATCTCTTATGAGTCCATTCAAAGAAATTATGACCCTCTTTCATTGCTTTTTCTATCATTTTTCTTGACTTCACGGAAGATAACTGTCCATCGGGTTGATATTTTGGAGATAATTTTGATGGTTCTAAAGAGTTAAACTCTTTTTCGTTTTTTAGTTTAAACATATCTAATGCTGTAGAATTTCCACCAGTAAAATTCCAGATTGGAGGTTCAATGGTCATCCTGGCGTCTAAAGAAGTTTCATATAATATTTTATACTTGTTTTCAGCATCTTCTTTTGCTTTAATTGCTTCTGCAAAACCTAGTTCCCCTTTAGATAATCCTGTCTTTAAAATAGCGAGTTTCATTGTTGCAAGAATCCTATTCAAAGAATCAATAAGACTTTGAATTTCAGTTATCTTACTCTTAGAAAGTTGAATATCTAATTTTCCTTTTGTAATTTCATCCACATCCACTTTTAATTTTTTTATTGGCTTACTAATCCCAATAGACAATACAAATGAAAAAACAAGTACTATAATCATAAAAATTAAACTCACAAGAAGAGAACTCGCAATTATTTTATTTCTTCCAATCTCAATGGCTTCCGTCATATCCATCTTAGTAACCATTCCTATCTCTATTTTCTCAATATAATTTGGGACAGAAAGGACCTTAATACCTCTATAATCCTCAGACTCCAGAATTTGTTCTCTCTCTTTTTTATTTAATGCATGTTCCATAGGTAGGGGAATTTGTCCTTTGGGAACAATTTTTAAAGTTTCATTAGAAAATAATCTATTGGTAAAATAAACTACCTCTTCTTTATCATTCTCAAATGCAAGTAAGTTTTCTCCTGTTTCACCCAAACCAATCCTATTCTCCACAAGCTTGTTAAAAATATCTAACTTCATTGCTCCAACTAATACTCCTTCATGAAAAGGAGTAGATACAGATATAGAATATTCTTGAGGAACTAGAGCAAAATAAACAGAACTAGTGTAAGTCTGATTTCTTGCATTAGTAAAATAGGTTCTATTGGATCTGTCTAACCCTACTCTTGCGGGATTTGAAGATACAATCACTATTCCACTAGAATTGATAACAAATAAATCGTAAAAGCTATCATCCAAAGAAAGCATATTATTTAATTCTTCATTTGAAAGTTCAGTTTGAGTGGCAATTAATTCTACTTTGTTTTCTTGGGCTTCTAAGAAGGAGTCTATACTATTCTCAATTAAATAAGAATTTGATTCCAAATTACTATGGATGGCTTGCTTTAATATTTGTTCAGAACTCAAATAATTAAAATAAGTCGTAGAACTAATTCCTAAGAAACTTATTAATATCAAACTTAAAATTAAAATTATTGAAAGTTTCATTTCTTTTTCCTTTTTTTGTCAAATCCAATTATTCCAATGGTGATTAAAATTGCCCCAACTATATGAAGAATCTCAACACAAATCCAATAACTGTTTCGAAATAAACTATAAAAATTAAATACCCCTCCAAGGATTAAAGCGAGAGCGATACTGCTTAATCCTAATCCTACTATCTTATCTCTTAATTCACTACTTTTAAAAAATTTAATAGAAGTGATTAGCAATAAAATCCAACCAATACCAAGTATTAATAAATCCAATCCTAAAATTAAATTAACCATTTCTTATCCTCCATAAACCTTTAACTAGGAATAAAAAACCGATTATCATAAAAATATCTACCAATATCCATAACCAAGAAACGATTACTAACTGATAATTTGTTTTAAGAGAGATTTCCTGCAACAAAATTTGTCCAATCCTTTCAAAAACAATTATTGCAAATCCAATTGTTACATAAAGAATATTTTTATTTTTATTTAGTTTATAAGAAAAATATAGTAATGTTAGAAGGTATATTAGGATTATTCCATATACTAAATCCATCCCCCCATCAAACCATTTGGCATTAGAAAATCCATTGATAGTTCCTATGATTAAAAATCCAAAAAATAAATAGATTGTTACAAAAAGCCAAAACGCAATTTTTCTATTCATTTTCTACCTCTTTTAAAAAATGATGCGGCTCTCTCTTCAGCCATTTTTTCTTCTTTAATCTCCTTCCCCCCTTTATTAAAAATAAACGATACTTTATTTTTAAATTCTTCTGCCTTACCTTTCTGAAGAATTCCTTTCTTAATTAAATCATAAATATATTCTCTTATTGAAATCAGAGTTATCCCTTTACTATCTTTTAAATTTTCAAACTCTTTTTCTCCCAAAGGACCTATATATTCTTTAAAGATTTTTTTTAGTTCTTCATCCGATTTTTCAATTTCCGAAAAAAGTAATTTTATTGCCTTCATCTCTCTAACTGGTTTTAATGGAACAGTAAAATAAAATATGGTTCCTTTTCCTAGCTGAGAATTTAACCAGATTTTTCCATTTTGACTTTCAACTATCCCTTTTGAAATTGCTAATCCTAATCCAGTTCCCCCGCTTTTATGTTGATACATATTTTCTACCTGGTAGAATGGCTCAAATAATTTTCTTTGATCTTTTTCTGCTATTCCTACTCCTTCATCTTTTACTGAAAATAAAATCATCCCCTTTTGTAATTTTGCTGAAACTTCAATTTTGCTATTTTCAGGAGAAAATTTAAGGGCATTATTAATTAAATTCCTCAAAATTTGGGAAGCCCTATCAGGATCAACTTCTATGATTGGAAGCTTATCTAGTTTCATTTCAATTTTAATTTTTTTCTCAGGCATAAATCCTTTCATCTCATTGACTACTGTTTCAACGGTTTTAGCTAAATTGGCTCTTACAAAATTAAATTTTAATCTAGCAGCCTCAATCCTAGAGATTTCCAAGAAATCAACTATAATCTTATCCAATCGTTCAGTATTATTAAGAACAATTTCTAAAGAATCTCTTTGCTCTTTGGTTATTTTTCCGAAGTAATCTCCTAAAACCATTTGTAATTGTGCTTTCATGGGAGTCATTGGACTTCTTAACTCATGGCTTGTTATGGATAAAAATTCTGTTTTTGCTTTGTCTATTTGCAGTTTTTCTTTATCCAGATTTTCAAGAATTTCAATTGTTTTATTAAATGAATTTCCAAGTTCTTCAAGCTCATCCCCGCTTTTTATATTCACTCTCGCTTTAAAATCTTGATTACGCATTTTTTCTGTAGCAGACGCAAGTTCTTTAATTGGTTTCGCAATGGAATTAGTCATAATGAAAGGGATAAAACTTGCTATTAAAATAAAAATTAATCCTAATCCCAAATTATAAATTTTAACATTTTTTGAATTGTTTAAAATTTTATTTCTGTACTCTTCAGAGACTTTTTTTTCAATAATTCCCCATTGGGTGTATAATTCTGCGAGTTCTTTTTTGTATTCTTCATAATTTGTTGTTAGAACAAGGCTTCTTGCCTTTTCAATATCTTCTTTTTTCATTGCATCAAATGCGCTAATTTCTAAATCGACTAAAAGAACGTTTATCTTGTCTAATTTATCTAATATTTCATAAACTTGTTTTTTATCTTCGGAATTTCTTTTACTTTTATTAGTTAAATCTCTTGCTTGAAATTTTAATAAGTTGTCTAACTTGATTCCAATAGCATCATAATTAGCTCGATATTCTTCAATTTTATCAAATTCTCCTTTTTCTGCATGAAGAAGAGCCTCATGAACTATTCCCGTTAAAATAGAATCATATCCGATTACTTGTTGGTTCATTAATTCTAATGGTGCTTCCACTTCTTTTAGTAGAATTTGATCTTGTTCTATTTGTTGATTAATGGAATAAGTTATAAAAACAATTGTAACAAGAAGTAAAATCAAAACTCCAAAAGCGAATACAAGTTTTTTCTTTATTTTTCCAAATAAAAATTTCTTTAAGTTGAATTCCTCTTTTTCAATGTAGTTTCCCATATTTCCTCTCTTTATAATTAGAAGTTTTTCAGGTTTTTATAGTTAACATAAACATTATTTTTCCAAATCAATAACTTTGTCAACAAACATCCCAGATTCCTTAATTAAGACTTCTTGTTCTTTGACCGAAAGAGCGTAAAAAATAGCTTTTGTTTTGCTTTCTTTTATTTTATTTACCAGACTTGCAACAAACTTTGCAACTGGTGCTTTGCTCTCGTAAACTAGCAGATTTGTGAGTGAATCAAAAATGAGATAATCGAAATCGTGTTTTAGAAATTTAGAAATAACTAAAGATAATTCAGTCAAGGCTCCAGGAGAGGACACATAATAGACCCCTTCCGATTGATCTGGCACACTCTTAATAGTTTTTGAGATTGCATCCACAAATACAAATTTTTCAGTTTTTATTTTATTTTTCTTAAACAATTCAATTAGAGAATTATGGGTTTTGTTCAAAGTTACATAAGCTATATTTTTTCCAGATAATTTTTTAACAATATTCACTATATTCTTATTGTAACTGGTGCTAGACATAATCAAAAGAATTGTTTGGTTTTGGGAAAGCTCTTTGTTAATCTCCATTTTAAATTCCCCTAGGATCTGGAAGATTAAATTCTTTCCTTAATATTTTTAATAAATCATATATATCAACTGGTTTTCTCAAGGCAGTTATAACATTTTTAAATTCTTTAATTTTTTTGTTATCAATCTCATAACCTGTAAAAAAGATAATTTTTTGATTCGGCAATAGTTTAGCAAGGCCATATCCATTTAATTCTTCCCTTAGCCAGATATCTACCAGCAGTAAATCTGGTCTTTGTTCTTTAGTTTTAGCGAGAGCTTCCTGCGAGTTGTAAGCTTGAAAAGTCTTAAATCCATTAAATTCTAAAAGTTGAGATATAGAAACTGCTGTTTGGAAATCATCATCAACAACACCAATTTTAAGATCTTTAGCTTGTTTTCCCTCTTTTTTTATAACCATTTTATCCAACTAATTTTTTTATTCTTTTCAACAAATCGTTAACGTCAAATGGTTTTTGAATAAAACCAATAATGTTCTTCGATTTCATTAAATCTTCTTTTTCTGCTTCAGAAACACGAACAACTGAAAGGTATACAATTTTTGTTCCTTTCATCTGAGGGATTATTTCTTTAACAGGAGTTCCTGGCATCATTATGTCCATCAATACCAGCGCCGGTTTTTCCTTTTTCCATTTAGCAAGACCATCATCTCCATTTATTGCTGTCACTACTTTAAATCCATTTTTTTCTAAAACTGTTTTTACAGTTGATCTTATATCCGGTTCATCATCAACGATTAGTATTTTTTTCATTATTCAATTTTCCTCCTAAATTTTATTATATTTATTATTCCTCATTTTATTTGAAGACTTTCTTTACTGTTTTAATTAGATTAGAAGGCATAAAAGGTTTTTGTATGAATCCATCAATGTCTTCTAAGTCTACCTCAGATTTTGGAACAATTGAAACATAAATCATCTTAACCTTATGATTTAATCTCATTCTTAAAATTCTTAACAGATCATAACCAGAAAGTGTAGGCATTTTTATATCAATAAAAATCATATCTGGTTTTTCACTCTTTATTAAATCTAGAGCATCTGCCCCATTATCTGTGGTTTGTACATTATATTTCTCTTTTTCTAGAACTATTTTCATAGTTTCTAAATCATTCAAATCATCATCAATTATTAGTATCTTTTTTCCCATCTTTTTTCTTTATCTATTCAAGTTTTATTTATTTTTAAATCTTCTTAACTTCTCTTCCAATGCGGGCAACTCTTCCTTGATTTCTTGCAACTTTTCTTCATATTTTTTCATTCTAATATTGTAAACTAATCCAGATATATTATTTTCCTTGAATCTCTCTTCTTGAGTCTTTTTCATTAAGCTTGCTAAAACTTGTTCTTCTGTTTTCATTTTTTTTATTTTGCTTTTCAGTATTTTTTTCTCAAATTTTTTGTAAATTAAATAGCTCACAATTATCAAAAAGATAAAGGTGGTTAAAATATAATCCCCATACTTCTGGAAGAAATTTTTTGCACTATTTTTTATTCCAGCTAAAGTTGAAGACTCTTGTTTTTCTTTTTCAACAGCCTTTTGAAAATCTAAAAGTAATTTTTCCGTATCATTATATCTTTCTTCGAAAAATGCAATTTTTGCTTTTTCAAAAATTGATTTTGTTTCATTGCTTGATTGGCTTAATTGATTTTCTTCAACAGCAAGCTTATCTATTAATAAAAATGCATGCTCCTTCCTATTCTGGATTTCTTCTGTATAAATTAAAACATCTCCATAAGTAATATTTTTCCAATTAACTAATCTTAGTATTGTTCTTGCGTCTTTTTTTTCTTTTTCTGTGGAGTTAATCTCTCCTCTTAGTATTTCAGCGTACTTTACTTGTTCTAAAACTCTCTTAGCTTCAGTTAAACTATCATTTATATAATCAATAGAAAAGTTTTTTCCTTGCATTTCCAAAATAACCTTCTCCGATTCATTAATCGCCTGTAAAACTATTTCTTTAGTTATAGACTCATTCTTTTCTCCAATGGCATGAATGAGAGAGAATAGATTTAGGATTAAAAAAATGCTCGTAAATAATATCATAAATCTTTTTTCCATTTTATATAACTCCCATCCCTTTAATTTTTTCTTTTATTTTAGCTTCATCCCCCAATATTTTCTTTTCTTTTCTTTTATTGAAATGGTGAAATGGGGTTTTTAAAAATTCAATAATCTTTTTCATTTTCCCATCTGTTTTTGCCTCTTTTTTTGATTTAGCCATAGTTTCTTTTACTTCTTCTGTAATGTCTTTAGGTTTAATCTTAGTATTTTTTCTTTCTTTTAAAAGTTCCAAGGTAATTTTCTCTCCTTCAATCTCCGCTAATCTTTCATTCAGAAGCTTAAATTCAATATTGTATTCATTTTCGGATATTTTTCTATCCCTGTAAAAATGATTTTGTAATTTCTTGATTTCATTTTCTACTTGAATTCTTTCTATTCCAAGATCTTGTAAAACTTGTTGAGGACTTAGCATCTTTATTCTTTTGTTTCTTAAATGCAGTCTTTCTTGTTTTATTTTTGCCAATTTATCTTGGTGTTGGCTTATTCTTCTATGATAGTTTGTTGCGGAAATCTTTCCAGAAAAATAATTTTTTTGAGATGAAAGGATAAGCTCTCCCAGATTCTTTTCTTCTTTATTGATTGTTAATATTTTGTTTGTTATTGAAGATTTTTGATAAGTTTTATAGGATAAAATTCCCACAATTGAAAAAATTAAAAGTCCCGCTAATATAAACTGCCAATATAAGTAAAGGAAAAGCCCAAGATTACCTTTTCTTTCAAGTAAAAGTAAAATTTGTGCAGATTTTGCCCTTTCTTCTGCAGTGCTAAAATCTCCTCTGTTAAATGCTGCTATTGCCATGTTTAAAACATCTTCAGAAGATTCTCCTCCCGCTATTACTTTCCTAGTAAAAATTGAACTTAGAGAAATGCTTTCCCCCTTTTCATCAACTATCTCTTTTGCAACATTTCCAGTTAATAGGTTTGTTTTTTTTGGATCCTTTAGCGCTTCTAAAATTTTTTCTATTAGAGAATTTGCAGAAAATGCTTTATCTTTTGTATCAATAATCTCTTTAGATAAATCCATTGCTTCTTTATTTTTATTTTCAGAAAGTTTTAACTTAGCCTGTTCTAATAATCTATTTACTTCTAGAGTATTAAATCCTAAATTTTGCATTTCTAAAACTGCTTTCTCTGCTTCCGATAAACTAGAATTACTTTCTAATCTACTTATCTCTTGTATTATTAATTTTATATTTTGATTTTCTATATAGGTTTGTTTTGTAGTTCCATCTACCTTGTATCCAGAAATTTTTGCTTTTAATATATGTTCTTCATAACTCTCTTTGTAGGAAGGAATTTTCAATTGAATATTGAATTTTTTAATTTCTTTTGAGTTAATCCTATCTATCTTAATTGGGAATATGGTGATATACTGAGGTAAGAATCCAGTTAAATCCAAGGTTAAATTTTCTAAACTTGAGTTTAGATATTTATTTTCAATTTCAATATCAAAACTGTCTTGTTTCCCTCTTACAATTTCAATTATCTTTGAATAGGTATTGATTTCTGCACTTTTTAACCCGCCTCCCCCACTTCCACCGCTACTTGTAACTGTAACTATTTGAGTAATTGTTACCGGATTTGAGACAGTTATGGTCTTTGATGTGCTAACGGAATTTGCATTTGAAGCATTTGCTGTTGCATTGATATAATAACTAACGTCTGAAGTTGAACTTCCAACATCAATAGTAATTGTATTTGTTCCTGAATTCCCTATAGGAAGATTAGAAAAGTTTCTCGTTAAACTTCCAGAATCTAAGGTAAATATGCTAGGTAAGGCCCAAGTTAAAATTACATTTGAAGCATCTTGCGTTCCAAGATTGGTCACAGAAACTACATAGGAAACTCCTTGCTGAGAAGTTGTAACACTACTTGAATATGTATCTACTGAAATTTGTAAATATGGTCCTTCTGCAGTTTGAATATAAATTTGTTTTTCATAAATAGTCGTTCCTGCATTCGAAGTGATGGTTAAATTATAAGGATATAATCCAGTATTTATTCCAGTTGTATTGATAAAGAGAGTCAAACTGATATTCTCGGCTGAAGAAATTGAATAGGAAGCATTATCATCATTGGTATAATTAATATCGAATTTACCTTGGAGAGGAGATGAAGCGGATATGCTCAAATTAAATATTAAATTATTATCTCCTGTGTTGTTAAGATAAACTTCCCCCAAAGTGTTATTATCACTTCTCTGGGCATAGGTGAGAGATTTAATTTCAGGAATGGTGGTGCTATTCCAAAAACTACTTTCGTTTGCAACTAATAATGTATATTCTGAAGAAACATTTGAATTTCCTGCATAATCTGTAGCATTTACTTTGAAATACCAGGTTTCATTTTGAGGAATAAAACTAGCATTGTACACTATAGTTGAATTATTTCCAATTACTAAGTTTGAATTATTTGCCATATTAACTGAGGTCCATTCACTAGCACTTGAGTTTTTGTACATTAAGATAACGCTAGAAATGTTATAATTCTCAATTATGGTAGCGTTTATGTTTACTGAAACTCCCGGATCCAATTCTGAAGATGTATTGGGAGTGTAAATTATATTATTTATTTGAGGAAAACTATCATCGGTTACATTAACGGTATAGCTTGTTGTTAAATTTTCTCTTCCAGATAGATCATATAGATAAATTTCCGCATTAAACTTTCCAGGGGTTGTGTTTCCTGCAGAAATTATATAATTCAAATTGCTATTTGTTCCTTCTAAAGAAATTTGAGGAGAGTTTTGCCAACTTCCAGTTGCATTATAGCGAATAATTGCATAATCTAATCCTATGGAATCGGAAACGCTTGCAGAACAATTTACCTCCCAGGAATCATTAACCGGGTTGGTACATGAAAAACTATTTACAGAGGGATTTGTTAAATCTACATAAAGAGTAGTTGATTTGTCTGCTTGATTTTTATTTGTAGAAGAATCATTTACATAAAATATTATTTCATGTTCTCCCTCCGTCAAATTTATTGTTGCGTTCCAACTTGTTTTAGAAACATTTCCTAGGTTTGTTAACGCTCCAGAATCATTAGTGAATCCTGCCCAATTTAGGTCTTCATCGGTGGTTATGTTGAGTAAAATGGAAGCAGAGGTAGAATAGGAATTATTTACTGGGCTTCTTATAGTTATTTCTGGTTCAGTAGTATCTCCTGAAGTGTTATCAATTATGAATGAATTTCCTTCCAATGATGCGAAATTTCCATAACTATCATTTGCCCATATGCTTAGGTTATAATTTCCATTCACTATGCTCGTATTTGAATGAGTGTAAAGGTAAAGAGAAGTATTACTTAAACTAATATTATTAGTGCCTGCATCCAATGAATACCAAGCATTTGCCAAAGCTTCATTAACAACAATTGTAAAGGTTACAGAATTCTGAGTTATATTTGAATTGTTCAGAGGATTAGTGAGAGTTATTGTTGGAGATGTTGAATCTGTTGTATAACTTCCAGTTAAAGGATTATCAATTGCCGCTTCTCCAGAATCATCAAACAAATGAGCATACCAATTGTGTGTTGTTGTATCTGTTTCAGAAGCAAACCCGCAACTTAAGTTAGAAGTTCCAACTGCAGAACAATATTGTGTTCCTGTACAACCAGAAGAACTTGCTCCAGAAGAAGAACAAACGTACAATTTTAATGTTTGAGTATCAGAATCTGAAGAAATACTTGAAACAGTCATAGACATTCCCCCCGCAATTGTTACGGCATCATCTGAAGCAGAAGTCAAAATAGGTATTCTATTAATATTAATTGTCTTGCTTTGATTAGTTTGAGTTTTTCCTGCAAAATCAATAGAATAATATCTTAGGTAATTAACCCCTCTTGTATTGAATACAATTTTTCCACCATTATCTATGCTTGTGGTGGGGGTACAAGTATTTACACTGTCAACACAATAATAAGTTTTAGGATCGGAATCTACATTATCTAGCTCGCTAATAGTAACAGTATATCCTGGTAGTTGAATACTTGAAACGGAATTATCTGAAGTTGTAGGGGGGGTGTAATCTAAATAAAATGAAACATCTAAATTATTTGTTGCAGTTTGTTCTGTTCCCAATGAATTTTTACAAGAAACATACCTAGTAAAAAAGCTTTGAGTTATAACATTATTTACAGAACAATTTGCTTCTGTTCCTACAACTGGGCAATTGTTGGTCATACTTCCATAGGCTAAATCAGAGGAACTCCATCTACACGACATCCCAGATTCTCCAGAAATAATTATATCTGTTTTTCCATCATTGAGTGTATCAATATAACTGGGAGCTGAATCTCCTGCAACGCTTACAATTGAAGTAGTTAAACCATTTACATTAACAGTATAATTTATTTGAATTGCGCTGGAGTAGGAGTTTCCATCATAAACTCTGCAATATTTAGCGTAATTTCCACTTCCACTTTGAGAATTAAATACACAGGTTAAATTATAAGGATAGGTTGAGGTAGTGTTTCCTCCAGTACACTCTGTATTAATTGAATCTGGAACTATGGAATCATCGCAATAAAAATAAAGAGTATTTGCTTCAGTATCATTAACTCCATTGAAAGTGGTATTTGCGTAAATGGTCATTGCTGTTGAACCTGCAGCAGGATTTGGGATAATGGTGGCATTAGCCATAGTTGGAGGAAAATTAACATTAAATGTAATTGAAGAAGAATTTAAATTCCCATAGGAATCGTTTGCCCAAACTTTGAAAGTATTGCTTCCTGAACTAACATTGTTTCCTAGGGAGATATTTGTATTGCAAGTAAAAGTTCTATTAGTTGTTCCAGAATTATTAGACCACCAACAACTTTGTAAGTTTGTATCACTAATGCTTGTATTAAGAGTTAAGGGAAGACTTGTGTAAGTTGTGTTTGCAGGATAATTAATAATTATTGTTGGCAATACATCATCCGAAGTATAAGTAACATTAAAATAAAATGCATCCACATTAAGTGTTCTGCCAGTAGAAAGTTGAACTTCCATGTTTGCATGAGCTCTGGTTCCAGAAGCATTGAAAAAATCACTACATACCCAATTCTCAGAAGAAGTTACATCTAAACAGGTTAGACCAGGGTTAGCAGTTGGACCCGGACAAGATGGAGAAACAAGAGTATACGAAGCTCCCCCATCAGAATCTGCTCTTATTGTACAAACTGGAGTTAGACTTGTACCTCCAGAAAACCACCATTCATAACATAATTTTACATTGGTAATAGTTCCACAATTAGTAATTGAGCTGTTATAAGAAGACATATTTACTCCGCAATATCGATTATTGCTTGCAGTACAAGTTTGACTAACTCCATCATTTAAATTTAACTTAGTTGTATTACATGACTGAGTAAATGCTCCCGGGGTATTGGCATTAGAACCATTGTTACATGCTTGTGCAACCAAAATTGTATTTGTCCCAGTTGCTCCCGGGAATGCATAAATTATCGCTGCAGCAGTGAATCCAAAAGACAAGACGAGTAAAAGTAAAGATACAATCATTCTTGATTGAGCTTTATTTTTCATTTTTTTCTTCCTCTTCTATTTTCATCAATTTCTTTATTCATTAATCTTTCAACTCTTTTTGAAATAATGATATCATTTTCTTCGCAAAATTTTTGAAATTCGTCATATACTTTAGAATCTATACTTAGAGTAATCTTCTTTTGCATACCTAATCGTAAATTTCAATCTTTTTAAATATTGCTATTTATGTAATTATACTTAATTGTATGTAATCTTATGTATTATAAAAATAAAAAGAAAGAATCATCTAAAAAAATTTCTTTAAAATATTTTTTTTTCTTAAAACTTATATCCAATACCCAACATAATATCTTCAAAATCGTTGTTATTTGGGGTTATTCTTCTTGACCATGTTGCATTTATTCCAAACTGTTTAGAGAGATCATAATCTAATGCTACAGAGACCATTGGATTTATTTTATCTGCTGAACAAATTCCTCCTCCTAAGCTTAATGAGAATTTATTATTTAATCTTGTTTTTGCTCGTAATTGGAAATTAATTCCACTCCTTTCTCCCGCATCGCTAAATCCGATTATTGTATCTAAATTTTCAGTTGAATTCCATCTATATTCTGTACCATAAGCAAAAGAATTTTCTCCACTATTTGAATTAGTTATTGATACTCCTGCTGGAAAAAGTATAAGTTCTTGGTTTGTATTTTCTTTAAAATCTTTTAGAGGTTCAAAGTTATAAGACAAACCTATAAAAATAGGTACGGCATTTTTTTCTCTTGTAAAAACAGAGTTTGCTCTTATCTCACCAGATAAATTTTTTGTTAGGGGATATTTAAATTTTAAACTTCCAATTCCCCCTATTCCATGCACGTTTGATTCATCTTCAGTAGTATTAGCATAAAAATAAGCTCCCGCCCCCGCATAAAAATATCCTTTTGGAATAAATTCCATACCTAATTCATTGAGATCTTTAAAATATTGAAAAGTAAGTCCATCCATATGGTTTTTTGGGTCAGAAAAAGGTCCCAGATTAAGATAGGAAGCAGAATAATTCCCTCTAGAGTATTCTAATTGGATTGGTTGAAGTGAAGTAGAAGTAGATGTTATTTGTTTTCCATCATAAACCATTCCTCCTAAAATAGTTATTTCTTGTTTGATAGGTTCCTTTTTTATTTCTTGACTAATAGATGTTGACTTTTTTGAATAAGAGTCATTTATTTGAGATTCTGCTTTTGCAAGAAAAGGGGTTGCAGCAATAACCAAAGGAATAATCGCACCCACCGCTATTTTTTCCAATCCATTTAGAATTTTGAAAGCCATAATAATTTAGAGAGTTTATGTTTTTAATGTTTTTTATAAAAGGATATAGATATTTATTGCAGGCCCTTTATAATATCCAGAATTTCAGAAACATCATTTATTTCAAAATCTGCTCCAGATTTCTCTCTCTCTACTGGATTTTCATTTCCATATCTTGCATAAACTGTGTGGATTCCTAATTTTTTTGCAGTATTTACATCCCTGTCTATTCTATCTCCAATCATTATTGCTTCTTCTGGTTTAATATTCAATCTTTTCAGTGCAACATTGAAAGGGGCAGCATACATTTTTTGTTTTCTTGCATCTGCTTTAGTAATTATAACATCAAAGAAATCATCCAATTTAAGAGAAGCAATTCTTATCCATGCTTCCATAATAGGAGCATCACTCACTATTGCTAACAGGTATCCCTGTTTTTTAATTTCTATTAATGTGGGAATTACGTTTGCATATGGAACAAGATAGGATTCTCTCATCTTTCTATAGGCTAGAACCCCATGCGAAATTAATTTATAATTTTCTTTTCCATAAATTTTTTTTGTAAACTTCTGAAAAATTCTCTGAGATTCTATCCCATTAATTTCATAGAGTTCATATAACAATTTCAATGCATCTGCTTTGGACATTTTTAGCCCAGCATTAATCATCGCTTCTATGGCTGCATCACAACACTTTCTTTTCATCTTCATAAAGTCAATTAGAGTGTTATCAACATCAAATAGAATAGCTTTTATCATAAATGAATGTGGAAAAAAAGGATTAAAAATCTATCTTAAATAAAAATTTTATTCATTATCTTCTTTTTTTAAGATAAATTGAATAAAATAATCCAAGAGTTACACAAAAACAAATGAATAGGAGCATATTTATTGTGCTATTAGATAGATTACTTATTGCAAATCCAGTAATTATTTTTGCTTTTATTGAACTAAAAAAAATTAAACCAATTGTGGATAAGATTAAAAAAGAAATTGCCATTTCTCTTTCTAAACTTCTTTTAGTAGTTAAATCTAAAAAAATATCCGATTGCTTTTTTCTTTTTTCTCTAGAAATTTCTTTGGCAATTCTATCAACACCCTCGTCATTAATCATTCCCGTTCCAGCAATCATGAGGGGGGTTTTCTCTCTCTTTTCGTTTATAAAATAATTTACCCCTTTTCCTCTTTCTATGCTATAATCTCCATAGATTTTAGCCTTCTTTTCAATTTCTGAAATGAAATACTTCTCAACCATAAAGAGTAAAGGAAGAACTTATTTATAAATATTTCATAAATTTGTTGTTTTTATCAACTAAAATTATTTTTGCTTTAAGGGGTTTATCTGTTAATTCAAAACCAATAATAATTATTTCTTCTCCTTTTTTAATTAAATGTGCAGAGGCACCATTCATGCAAATAATTCCAGAATTCTTCTTTCCCACAATAACATAAGTTTCCAATCTTTCACCAGAAGTATTGCTTACAACTAAAACTTTTTCTCCAGGCCAAAGACCGACTTTTTCAATTAAATCTTCATCAATGGTAATGCTTCCAATATAATTTAGATTTGCTTCAGTTACAATCGCTTTATGAATCTTAGATCTTAATACCTCTCTCATAGTGTTAATCGATAAAATCAGTTTAATAAATGTTGCTAAAATGGATTTTTAAAAAGTGTGTTATTTTTTTTCTTCCTTAGTTTTTTCTTCTTCACCAATTAGAATACTTCTTTCTTCATCTCTTTTTCTTGAGAGTTTTCTAGAGATATCCATTAGTTCTGGATACAGACTTTTTGCTGTTCCTTCATTAAATCCCAAATCAGTCATTACTTTAAGATAATCTTTATCTGTTAGTTTACAATTTGGCATAGTTCCAAAATAAAGATGTCTTTCACTTAATGCTCTCTTTTCTTCAATATATCCTTCTAAAATTTTTCCATATTTTGGAAATTTTTCTTTGAATTTTTCAATTCCTTCTTTTATTCCTTTTGCTTTTTTTCTATCTTCCGATTCAATTCTAGCATAAGCCCTTTCTCCAATAAAGTTATTCTCATGTTCTTTAAGGTTAATTCGCTTGGCTATTTTGGGTCTTGCCCTCTCAAGTTTTCCCCCCATGCTAGAGATTGGGATATAAAGCCTATCGGTGGCTATAAGTTGAATTATCTCTCTTTCAAGTTCATCTTCAAGTGTTTTTTTAGGAGCCATGATGTTTATTTGTTGGAAATTGAACTTTATAACTTTAATTATAATTGAAACCCTATTTTAGCTTTTTTGGTTCTTGAATAGGTTAACCTTTGTTTTTCAATTTCATCAATTAAAATCCTTTGATGAATATAGGCCTTTGGGATATTCTTATTCGTTCTTTCTATTAAAATTTCATTTACCTTATTTTTAACTGCCCTACTAGGAATTTCTAAGCAATCCACACAATTAAAGTTATCACTTTTTTTAGCAAGTTCATCCAAATCAAAGTTTCTGATAACGTGATATTTTGCCTTATCGTTTATCTTTTTTATCGCACTGGAAAAGAGTTCATATCTTGCCGGATAATCCGGGTTTTGAAATTTTACTTTCCTATCAACTCTGCCTGAACGTATGCTTGCATCATCTATTAAATCTATTTTATTAGTCATAAAAAAAATGTATTGTTCTTCATCTGAATTAGATATTTGTTGAAGGTTTAACATAAGCGTATTGAGTAGTTTATCGTCTTCTTTATGTCCATTTTTATTACTTCCTCGTTTGCCCATTAAAACTTCTGCTTCATCGAAAATGTATAGAATTTTGTTTATTCCATTTTCTTTGTTTTTAAGCAAGCTTCTATGTTCATCAAAAAATGATTGGAGTATAACGCTTCCTTTGTTTATGTAGGCAGTTCCATATTGGCCTATTTCATATCTTGCTATTAATATTCGTTTTCCTTCGTTAGCTAATTCTCCTCCTATACAGTTTACTCCAAATGTCTTTCCAGTTCCATTCTCTCCATAAAAAATAAAACTTCTATCCGGCTTTACCCCCATAGATTTGAACACTTTTCCTCCAGAAAGTTGCAAATAAATTTCTTTCATTTCATTTTTAGTTTCTTCATTTCCTAAGAAATCGTTCAATCCGTATATTTCTTCACTTGAATAAGTGATATTTCCCTCACAAAGAGTTTTTTCAAGAGAGTCAGTCTTTTTAGTAGAAGACTTATTTCCCTCTGGAGGCATTTTATTTATATCCTGGAAAGAATTTAGGTGTGACGCTTCCGATGCCCCCATCGCCCATTTCAATATCTACAATCCAAAATCCTTTGTGAGCAGGTATTTTTTTTCCTCTCATGAAGGGGGTTTGTCCACACATAGTTCCACACTCAAAAGCATGAACGTTTCTTATGAACATGTAAAGTGCTTTATGGTAATGTCCTTCCAAAAGTATTTCTGGTTTTTCTCCACCGCTTAAGCTTTCTACTATTTTTTGAAGTTTATAGGAGGTGGCATAAGCTGTACCATCATTTGGATGAAATAATTTCATGGTGATATTCTCTCTAATCTTTACGTTCGCTTCCATACTACCCAGATTTTCATATTTTCCTTTTAATTTATCTTCCAATTCTTGAGATACATCAACCCCTCCGTTATTTTTTTTCATATACCAATCGTCGTGATTTCCATTTATTCCAAATATTTTTATATTCCCATTAAGCATCTTGAATAATTTTGAAGCATACTTGAGTTGGGTTGAAAATCCAATATGTGATAACTCATAGATATGTCCCTCTCTTCCAGACATTCCTTCCAGGATATCTCCTACATGATAGACTCTACTCACTTCATTTTCATTCATTTTTTGAACCATATGTTTCCAAAAAGGTTCATCAAATTTTTGATGTCCTATATGACTATCAGAAATTATGCCTATTTTTGTCTTATCTGTAAAATAATCTTCAAAAGTAATAATTTCTTTTGGAGGAGATGTCTCAATACCCTTCAATATTTTTTCAAGTTCTAGCTCATTTATTCCACGTTTCTTCAAGAGTGTTTCTATATCTGTTTTTTTCAAATCTTTCATTTTACTTTTTTTATCTGGTTTATCTGCCATTTCAAACATTTTTTTTCTTTAATTCTTTTTTAAGATATTCGTGTAAATATCCTTGAACATTAAATAATAATCCGCATAGGGCATCTTCTAATCCATCTCTGGATTCATGTCCTCTATGTTCTAACCACCAATCCATAAAATGTCTATATCCACATTCCATATAGGAATCAAAAGACATCCCTTTTTGCCAGTTATCATCTTTTCGTACACTCCCGTCTGGTTGCATTCTGTGACGAACCATATAATCTCCAAAACATTTTATAACTAATGGACTAAGAGCTGCTTCATAATTCGGTTTTCCAAAATCTGTATTTCTAGTTGCCCCAGTTTTAAATACTTTCAAATCAAGATTCTTTCCTTTTTTTATTTTACCATCAGATGTCACCATTTTCTTTTATCTTTTCCTCCTCATATTTACTCACATCTCTTCTATAAAATTCTTGTTTAACACATTCAAGTAATCCAATTGCCCTATTATAATTAAAGTACTTTGGAACGTATACATCTTTCAATATCTTAGTAAACAAATAATTCAATTGTCCATCTTTTTCTTCTATACGGGAAGATTCCAAAAGTTTACGAACTATTTTGGAAACTTTATCCCATTTCGCTCTTTGTTCTAATTTAATATAAGGCATTTTATTTACTCCAATAATTTATTATTTTATTTAACGCTTCTTCCAAATTTCCATAAACGGCATCGGCCTCACAGTCAGACCAGCCCATTTTTCCTTTTCTTTTTGGGGCTAATAATACGACTGGTTTATCTAACTTATATTTCATATAACCAAATTCTAGCAAGCTTCCATCAGTGCATTTATCTGCGGTGTATAGAAATAATAAATCAGACTCTTGTAAATCTTTTTTATCTCTTCCTATAAGTTCAGCCATACTAATCGGAGAATTTTTTTCTTTTCTCACAGAAATATTTTTATTCTTAAAATGAGCTTTTCCTCTTAATGGGTCAAGAACAATTATTCCCTCTTCTTCTAATTTTTCTGTAATATAATCTCTTTCTTGCTTACATTCGTTGTAGTCTCTACCATTCAAACTTCCACCAAGATAAACTTTATATGTCATAGTTATTTTTTCCCATTTTAATAGTTATTAGGCCTAAACCAATCATAATACTCCATTTGTTCTTTTCCTTCATGGATAATTATCAATGGTAAATCAGCATTGAGTCTTTGAATATTCATTAGTATTCTTCCAACTCGGCCATTTCCGTCTTCAAATGGATGTATTCTCTCAAATTGAATGTGAGCCTTTTTTATCTTGGAAGCACTTTTTGGTTGGGAGTATTCTTTGGTCCATCCATTTAATTCTTCTTTTATTAAAGATGGTTTTAAACATTCTTTACGTCCAATATAAACAGGAACCTTTCTTATCTTTCCGGCTATTTCCGGATAAATATTTTTCATAAGAGTTTTATGCACCATCAGAACATAATCTGTGTTCATTTTGGTATCTTTGTACTTTTTTGCTTCTTTCCAAGCAAGAATAGAATCATCTTTAGCAATTTTCGAATATTCTTTCTCAATCCAATTTGAATGAATAAGAAACTCAAGCTCTTTTCTGTTTACCCCTTTTTCACTCATTTTAAAATTTAATTAAGTATAAATTTTCTTTAATCCTTTTGAATACCTAAAGAGTTTAATAAGATTTTGATAGTACAAAATACTCTTTTTGTTATTGATAAGAAAATTGATTATTCTAAGGTTGCTTTAATTCTTCTTACGCCTGCACTTGAAGATTCTTCTTTTATTATTTTAAATTTTCCAAGCTCCCAGGTATTTTTTACATGAGGGCCTGCGCATATTTCTTTTGAAAAATCTCCAATGGAGTAAACACTTACCTTTTCACCATATTTAGAGTCAAAGATTCCCTGGGCTCCTCTTTTTTTTGCTTCCGATTGAGAAGTTTCTTCGCAAACCACTTTAATCTTCTCTTTTATTTTTTTATTAACCATATCCTCCACTTTTTTGATTTCTTCTTCAGTTAACTTTCTATCAAAATTAAAGTCAAATCTTGCCCTTTCTGCAGTAATGTTTGAACCTTTTTGATGTAAATCTGGTTTCTTTAATATTTCTCTTAAAGCTTGGGCAAGCAAATGTGTTGCTGTATGAAGCCTGGTTGTGGCTTCCGAGTTGTCTGCCAAGCCTGATTTGAATGTTCCTGCGGAGGCTGTTCTGGACAGTTCCTGATGGTTCTTACATTCTTTTTCAAAATCTTCTTTAGAAAATTTTATTTTTATTTTTTTACATTCTTCTTCAATTAATTCAATTGGAAATCCGTAGCTTTGATATAGTAAAAATGAATCTTTGCAATTCATCTCTTTTCTATCTTTTGTTAATCTATTAAATATTATAAATCCTTTTTCAATTGTTTGGCTAAATCTTTCTTCTTCTTTTTCCAATTCTTCAATAATTTTATTTTTGTTTTTCTTAATAATTTCATAATCATCATAAATCTTGAAAACTGGCTCTGCAATTTTCTTTGTGAAATTTTTGATATCCAAAACTTTTCCATATCTTACTGCTCTTCTAATGAGTCTTCTAAGAACATAACCTTGTCCGCTATTTCCGGGGATTATTCCGTCGGCAATTATGAATACGGATGCTTTAATATGGTCTGCAATAATTCTCATGGCTTTTTTATCTTCTTCTTTTTCATATTTTTTCTTTGATATTTTTTCAATTTCTTTTATAATCGGAAGCCACATATCTGCTAGATAATTATCATCTAATCCAGCTAGAGAACTAATTGTTCTTTCAACTCCTCCTCCGAAATCAATATTTTTTTGTTTTGCAATAAGATATTTTCCATTTTCATTCTTATTATATTCCATTAAAACATTATTTCCTATTTCTATCCATCTCCTATCGTCGGGATCAAATTTTTTTGGTACTGGAAGCTTCGATTTCCAATAAAACATCTCTGTGCAAGGTCCGCATGGCCCAGTTTTTCCTGCAGGTCCCCACCAGTTATCTTCCTTAAGAAAAGCTATTTTTTCTTTTGATATTCCTAATGAAATCCATGTATCTGCTGCTTCTGAATCTTTTGGAGCATTTTTATCTCCCATAAAACAAGTAATAGCAATCTTTTCAACAGGAATTTTTAATATTTTTGTTAAAAATTCAAAAGTATTTTCAATTGCTTGTTTTTTCCAGTAATCTCCTAAACTCCAGTTTCCAAGCATTTCAAAAAATGTGTGATGATAACTATCCCCTACTCCATCTATGTCCCCCGTTCGTATACATCTCTGCACATTGCAAAGCCTTTTTCCCAGAGGGTGTGGCTGTCCTAAGAGAAACGGAACAATTGGATGCATTCCTGCGGTGGTAAAAAGAACTGTGGGGTCATTTTGAGGAATTAATGAGGAATTTGGAATTTCTTTATGATTTTTACTTTTATAAAAATTAATGTATAAATCAATTAGTTCTTTTCTATTCTTGATTTCCCTCATGGGTTTAGATATGCTTTAACGTTTAAAAAATATTTGTTTTAGAAGAGGGGCAAAAAGAAATTTAGTAGCAATTAACTAAACCATCCAAATTCTTTTAAATAAGAGCTTTTTTAAAATTTAAAGAAAAAAAATGAGATCTGATTATTTATTATACCCCGAAGCTCTTAAAAAAATTAAAAATTCCGGAATTGAAGAGAAAGTTAAAAATTTAAAAAATTCTAAGGAAGGATTGGGGTATATTGGAGGGGTTGTTTACTCTGATGATCTAATGCGTTCGGTTAAAGACTTGAAAGAGCAAGGATTTTATGATCATTTCCCAAAAGATTTTTTTGGAAACTATAAACAAACTATGAATGGAATTGTAAACAATCCAGAAAAATTTCAGTGGATAGTTCAGCGGTCTTCTGTAACGATAAAGGAACCTTGTGAGTTAGAAGATTTATTATTGTTCACAGGAGAATTACCCTCCATGATTTTAAAACCAAAAGAAATTTGGGATTATTCAAAATTTGGTTTTGCATCCGCCTCAGAATTTGTTGCAACGGTGAGCGCATATCTTGTTCAACAATCAAGATTTACTGGCACCCATAATCAAGGGTATAAGTGGACAAGAAAAAGAGAAGATGGTTCTGAAATAGTTACAGAGGTTACTGGAAGTATGAATGCTGATTTGAGAATATTCCAAACAGATATTTTTCCTTATCCCACAATAGACCCTTTTGGAAAGGGTATAGGAATGAGACCAGAAATTGATTCCGATAAGAGCTGGATTGCAGCATATCACTCAACTGAAGGAATTTTATTAACTGCTGTTTTAAAATATATTGACCAGCAAAATATTAAAGCAACTTTTAGAGAAGATGGTGCAAAACAATTAATTGAATGGGGTAGTTCGCTAGGGCAAGGAGGTGGAACTTGTACAGAACATTTTGGTGGATTCGACACAGATTCCAGATTGTTTTTTATAGGATATGAATATCCTCTTCCACAATTAGATGAAAATTCCTCAACTAAACAACATTCAAATTTTTGGATAAATACCGAAGGGCATAATGCATATGGAGCTTACGTTGCCCATAATGGAGATTTTGTATTGTCTTATCAGGATGATGATTCTATGGAGAATCCCATTAAATCAATAAGTGCAAGATTTTTGCCAGATGATGCGGAGCATTTAGTAAAAGGATTAATTTATCAGTCTGCAAGGGGGTTGGGTAGAACTTCTGCCAAACAATTATTTAATATCTTGGGATACAGATTTTCAGATTCTTTCTTGAAAGATATGAAAAAATATTCTTAATCCTCCTCCTCATCTGTTTTTATATTTAGATTCAGCATTCTTTTTTGGTCTTTTTTTTCTTTATAGGTACGAGGAACAAATATCGATTTCTTTGTTTTTGGATTTAGACCTGTGTAATACATACAAGTTGAAACGGTCATAGGAGTTGGAGTGAAAATCTGAACACTTTCTGCATTCTTCAGTGTTTTTATTTTTTTTGCAAGTTCTTCTGCATTTTCTAGGGTAGAACCTGGATGAGAAACCATAAAATAAAAAGAAAGCTCTCCGCAATTAAGTTTTTTAAAGTTCTCTATAAATTTATTTAAATTCCCTTTGTTTTTGTTCATTAGTGAAAGAACATTTTCACTCACATGTTCGGGAGCAATTTTTAATTTTCCAGAAATATGGTGCTTTAATTCTTTTAAGTATTCATCCGTCGCAAGATCATAACGAATTCCGCTTCTTACATAAAGATTCTTAACTTTTTTTATTTTTCTTATTTCTTTTAACAAATGAATTAATTTAGAATTAGACCTATCGAGATTTTTGCAATCAATACAACTCTTATCACATTTATTACAATCCATTCCATACATATTTGCGGAAGGTCCCCCCAAATCATCTATATTTCCTTTAAAATGGGGTAAAGTTGAAATGTAATTTATTTCTTTCAGAATAGAATCTTCTGATCTTGAAATTATCCTTCCAATAGACATTATTTTTATTGAACAAAAATTACAATCTCCTATGCACCCTCTGTGGGTTATTATACTAAATTCGAAACCTTTCATGTAATTCACATCTACTTTTCTTGTAAAAGGAAGTTCATAATAATCATCCAAATCTTTTGATGTATAAACTGGAAATTTATATTGTAGGATGTAAAAATTATCTGTTTTTTGAGCGATATTCTTTGTGTTATCAAGCATATTTTGCATATCGCAAAATTTTTCTTTTGAATTTAAAACTTCTTCATGACTGGGAAGAATAACAAAGTTTTCTGGAAGTTCTCTGCTACGAATACAAGTTCCTTCTATTCCTTCAAGAGATTCCTTGTGTTTTAACCTCTTTGCAATCTCCAAGCATTGTTTTTCCCCATAACCATAAACTAAAATATCTGCTCTTGAATCAAATATTATTGATTTTCTTAAACTATTTTGCCAGTAATCATAATGGGTAAATCTTCTGAGAGAAGATTCAATTCCTCCAATAACAATGGGAGAATCTTTGAAATGTTTTCTTATCCAGTTACTATAGGTTATGACTGCTCTGTCTGGAACTTCTTTTCTGTAATTGAGTCTTTTGTCTTCTGCCCTTTCTTTTTTAAGGGGAGTATAATTTCTAACCATGGAATCAATACTTCCAGAAGTTATCCCAAAAAACAAATTCGGTTTCCCTAATTTAAGAATATCTTTTTCAGATTTTGGAACTTCGATTATTCCAACGGTATAATTATTTTTTTCAAGAAGTCTTTTGAGTATGGCAACTCCGATTAAAGGGTGATCAATATATCTTTCCCCCAAAACAAAGATTACATCATAATTCATAGATTATATACAAAAAGTTTATTTAAATATTTTTTAAATATTCAAGCAAAAGCTTAAAAAGGTTTTTAGGTTGATTAAAATATGAGTGAAAGAAAAGAGGCATGGTTTAGAATTGTCGTTTTAATTGTCAGCGGGATTGTTTTATATTTTTGGGGAATTGTAGTTTGTGTTCTTGCAATTCTTAACTGGATTGTTGTTGTTTTTTCTGGAAAGAGAAATAGGGATTTTGCCGAATTTTGCGAGCCATGGAATACCGAATCATATAAACTTTATAGGTATTTGACTTTTGTTAGTAACAAGAGACCTTTCCCGTTTTCTAAGATAGAGAGATTAAGCAAGTACGTAAAGTAGTTTTAGAGAGACAGATTTAAAAATAGTTTTTGTTTAATATCCTATGGGTGATTTTTTTTCAAAACTTTCCAAATTTATTTTTTTAATTGCTATTCTAGGTATTTTTGCTTATGGGGGTTATTTTTATGGTCAGATGGTTTTGCAAGAATCTCTTTTCAAAGTGAGCATCCCTATAAATCAAAATGTTTCATTGGAATTAAATCAAATTGTAAGTTTTCCTTTAAAGACTCAAATAGATGTGCCCATAGAAAAAACAATAAGAATTCAAAAAATTATTCCCATAACTAGTTCTATTCCAATAAAAACACAAATTAAAGTTCCTATGAATCTTTCTACGGGGGTAGTTTATATTGATGTGCCCATAGAGACCGTTTTTCCTTTTTCTACAAATTTTACTTTGGATGAAAATATTTTTATATCTGAAAACGTAAGTGTGCCAATAGATTTGTTTTTGGATGTTCCTATAAATAAAACCCTAGAGATACCTATTTCTTCAATTGTGGATGTTAATATTCCTATTCCCGATTGGATGAATAAAGAAAATTTTTAATTTTTTGAGTTTTATTTTAATATAACATACACTTCATCGCCCTTCTTTACTAATGGGAGTTTTAATCCAACTTCTTGTCCTTTTTTGGCGAGATTTATTGAAGCGCGATTTATCTCCAAGTGTTCTACTTTTGATTTGATTATTCCTATAGATTCTCCAATTATAACTATTTCATCTCCTACTTTCAGCTCCGAAACGAGTTTTATTGCCGCAACTTGTACTTTTGGGAAATATTTTGTTATTTTTCCAACAAAATGTTTTTTCTCGATTGCTGCACTATGTTCTATTTTTGCAAAATCTTCTGAAGTTGGAGGTTTTAAATAAAATCCAGAAGAGAAAGTTCTATTGTAAACTTTCTTTAGTTCTTCCATTCCTTCTTGAATTTCTTTTGGTGTGAGCTTTTTGTCAAGTGCTTTTCTATAAACTCTTACCACCGTATCAACATATCTTGGATCCCTACTTCTTCCTTCTATCTTAAATCCAGTTACTCCTGCTTTTTTTATCTCTTCAATAAATTCCAACGTGCACAAGTCTTTTGCGGAGAGCACTTTGCTATTTTCAAGTCTGAGCTCGTTTCCTTCATCATCTTTTACAGTATAGCTTTTTCTGCAGGGTTGCAAGCATTTTCCACAATTTGCTGATTTATTATGTAAAAATTGGGAAGTAAAACATCTACCAGAGTAGGCAATACACATGGCACCATGAACAAAACATTCTGTTTCTATTACTTTTGAAATCTTTTTTATTTGATTCAGATTTAATTCTCTTGCGAGAATTGCTCTTTTTGCACCTAATTTTTTATATAACTTTGCAGAATCGGAGTTGGAAATAGATGCCTGAGTAGAAATAAAAAAAGGAATTTTATACTTTTTACATAACTGGACGATTGATAAATCCCAACAAATTATTGCATCTACTCTTCCTTTTATTTTTTTGATAGTTTTTTCTATTTCTGCAATTTCATCATCAAAGATTATGGTGTTTAATGTAACATACATTTTTACTTTCTTTTTTTTGCATATTTCTCTTATTCTTTTGAGATCTTTGATTTCAAAGTTTTTAGCAGAATCTCGCATCCCAAATTTTTTTAATCCGAAATAAACAGCATTCGCTCCAGCGTTTACTGCTGCAACTAACATAGGAAAGTCTCCCGCCGGAGCAAGTAATTCATATTTTTTTTTCATGATTAAAGAAGCGAGAAATAATTTATAAGGTTAATGATTCCGTAAAGATTTTTAAATATGGATTGCTATTCGATTTATATATAAAAGAAGTGAAAAATGAAAAAATTAAAATTTGTTTTTTTTGGAGTTTTCTTATTTTTTGTTCTCCCTTTTAATTTTGAATTTGTTAATGCGGAAGTGGATGTTTCTTTATATTCTCCTGCAGACAATACCTTTTATTATCTTCCTCCCATAACATCTCCTCTCCAATTTTTTTGTAATGCATCTGCTTCCGGATTAATTGATATAGAGGGGGAAGAGGAGCAAATACCCATCAGACTTGAAACGGTGGACTTTTATTTAAATGGTACTCTTATTGAAACCCTTAGATCAACTAACTTAGGGTATTTTGTTCAAACACAATTAACAAATGGGTATTATTCATGGACTTGTCGAGCTTGTGATAGCACCTCTGCATGTGTTTCTGCAAGCCCTAGATTTTTTACTATAGATGTATCTAGTCCTGTATTTTCTCAAAATTCTACAATTTCCACTGGGCAAACGGTCACACACAAATTATTTTTGCAAGATAGTAATGTGCTTTCTGGATATATTTTTTATTTAGATGAATGCACTGGCAGTTTTTCAGAAAGTAGTTGGCAAACTATATCTGGAACAAATAATTGGGTTAATGTTACTAAAGTTATTACCCCTAAAACTGGTTGTACAGTTAGATGGAAGGTTGCTTCAAATAATTCCAAGAATAATTGGAATACTAGTCAAGAATATTCATATTCATTACCCGAAACAATTCCCCCCACTATTTCTTTGAATTCTCCTGTCCAAGAGGGATATTCTAATTCAACCAGTATTACTTTTAATTGTTCTCTTACAGATAATTTAGCTCTTTCAAATGTTACCCTCTATGGAAATTGGAGCGGTTCTTGGATTGCGAATGAAACAAAATCTCTAACCGGAACTTCAAGCTCCACAACTTTTTTAAAAACTTTTGGTAATAATACTTTCTATAAATGGAATTGTTATGGTTGTGATACCTTAAATAATTGCAACTTTAGTTCTAGCAATAGAACTCTTTTGATAGATTCCATTAAACCAGTAGTTAAATTAGTAAGTCCTTCAGACGGAACAAACACAACGACGACTTCACAAATATTCCAATTTAATGTTACAGATAACTTTAATATAAATAACTGTTCTTTATATTTAGATAATGATTTAGAATTAACTAAAACTTCCATATCAAATGGTTCAACTGTTTCTTTTTCAACGGTTAGTTTAGCAAGTTCTGTTTCTGGTTTGGGTTATACTTGGTATGTTATTTGTTATGATAAATCTGGAAATTTAAACTCAACAGACCATTGGCATTTAACTGTTAAGACTTCTTCTAGTAGTGAAGAAAGTGAAACACAAAATATTACTTGGACCACTACTTATCTACTTTCCTTAATTGAAGGAAATACAAAACAATTAAGTGCAAAGGAAAGAATTAGGGTAACAGTTAATAGTTCTACTCATTATGTGGGGGTTATTTCATTGACTTCTTCATCGGCAATAATAAATGTTTCTTCAACACCTCAACAGGCAACATTTAATATAGGAGATGAAAAGAAGTTTGAAGTTACAGGCGATACTTACTATGACGTTTTAGTTAAATTAAATTCTATTTCAAATGGGAAAGCGAATGTTAGCATAAATACCATTTATGAAAAGATGCCTTCTTTAGGGGGAGAGATTACAACAAATCTTTCTGAAGAGGCAGAACAAAATGAAACAGATTTAAATGAAGAAAAAAATTCAACCGGATTTTTTGATAAGATTTTTTCTAAAGGAACAGTAAAAAATAAAACAATTAATGGAAAAATAGAACAGAAAAGTTATTTTGGGGGGTTGTTTTGGATATTTTTTATTTCTTTAATTTTTGTTGTTCTCATCTTTCTAGGATATTATCTCATAAAAAGAAGAAAGGACAGAGGATTAACTAGTGTTATTTCTCCAAGGCCTCTAACACCCGTATATCAGGGCTAAGAAGGTAGATGTGGTCTTCTTTGAATCTTAATCCTCTATAAATTCTCTGCCAAAGTTCTCTTTTTGCTTTATCTTTATAAAAATCCCAATAGTAAGTTGGTTTAGTTTTTTTGAGGATCTTCCAGAATGCTGACTGAACATCCGGATTGGGATATTTTGTGAAAACGATACTATTGCATTTTTCTCCAGGAAAATCCATTCCTCTTGAAACTTTTGTGGAAAAAAGAACTTTTATTTTTCCTTTTTTAAATTCTTTAACTGCTTCTCCCTGTTTGTCTTCTTTTTGTAATTCTTTTAATTTTTCTCTGCTCATTAGATTATTTATTCCAAAAGTATTTATCTCTTCTTCCGAAGGCAGATCATAGAAACTGTTTATATGAACTAGGACTGGCTTTTTTGCTATCTCTATGCATTTGCTCAAGGCTTCTAGATATTTTTTTCTAGTATTTTTTCCATTTGTGAAATTTTCATATTTACAATCCATTTCCAATCCCGTTTTTAGAATATCTATGCTTCCTTGCTGGTTTACCTCCGCATCAATTAGAGTATATTTTTCTAATCCAAATATATTCTTAAGGACATTATCTGAATGAATTGTTCCTGACATTAAAATGAGAACCTTGTTTTTATCTACCATTTCTTTAAACCTTTTAGCAAGATTAGTTACAACTAAATTTACCATCAAATTATTTTCTTGCTTGTGAAAAGTCAGATAAGTTTCATCCAAGAATTCATCAAACATCCTAGTAATTTCTTCTATTTCGTGTAAATAGCTTTCTTCGTCTATATTTGATATAAAGCTAGGATTGTTCATAAATATTTTTAAGATTTCATAAACTTTTGTTTCTTTTAATGAAAGGATTGATTTGCTATAAACTGCTTCTTCAATTTTTTTATCTTTTTTTATTTCTTTAAGTAGAACGCTCAATTCTTCTACTATTTTTTCATTTGATTCTTCCTCTGGAAAAGCATAATTCAAAGCATTTTGCAACCTATTTAGATTAATTGTGCTCTGATTAGAAAAACCATCTAAAAATTCATCACATTCATCAATCACTTCCACCTCCGTTGCTGGTTTTCTATTCATGGAAGATTCAAGTTTATATTTTAGGGCGTTAAATATGATTACATCTGCGTCTATAAAAGAGTTAAATTGTTCGTAAAATTTACAACCTTTTTTTCTTTGATAGAAAATAAATTTGGTGTTGTTTAATCCCAAATATTTTCTTTGTTCTGCATCTTCAAGACTTTTTAATTCGTACTCTTCGGAGATGACCGGGCTCCAATAAGGACAAACTGAACCAATTGAAACTCTTTTTATATTTTTTATATCAAAAATATTTTTATAATTTATTTTTTTATTTTGTTTTAAATATTCCGTTATTTTTTTTGAATTCTTTTCTTTTATTTCAATCTTGCACGGGATATCCCAGTTGTCTGCTGAAATATCTTTTTTTCTTTTTTCTTCCAATTTCTCTTGAGTACCTTCGAATATATCGTTAAGCTTTGAATTGATTTCTCTTTTTTCAGTGGGAATAAGAATTGTGTTATCTTCTAAAAATTTACATTTAAAATTATTTCTTCCCATTATCACACTTATTTTCATTTTTTCACCATTCTTTTTTAAAAGGTATTTTTTATCTTCATAATCTTCTTTATACTGATTTTGTAGTGTTTTTCCTGGAACAACTACAGAAGTCTTCCCCAAAGCTCTAGCAATATTCAAGGCAATTGCACTTTTTCCTGTTCCACAAACTCCTCTAATAAAAATTATCTTTTGCCCTTTCCCAACAGCATCCAGGACTTCATTTACAATGTCTTTTTGATTTTTTCCATTAGAAAAGGAAAGAGGTTCAAGAAATTTTTTTTCAGAATATAAGCTCCAGGTCATAGATTAGAGGAAATTTCAAGAGTGTTATAAATATTTTGATTATCTTTAGGGTAGTACTTTTAGGTAAGCTTTTTAAAAACTAGGTATTTTATTGAATAATGAAAAAAGGGAGTGTTCTTTTAATCTTGATTGGAATTTTAATGATAAATGTTGTTGTTGCTAGTTCATATGTTCTTGAGTTTAGCCAAATAGGTAATAGTTTGGCTATAAATGAGAGTATAAATAATCTCCAAAATAAAAGTTATGCTGATTCAGAATCTCTCAATTTTGTTGGGAAAGAGATTTATTTCTTAAATAAGGTAACATTCCCCAATAATTTTGAAGAAGTAAAAATAATTCTCAATCTTGAAAAAGGAATGATTATCAAAAATAAGGAAGTTTTTCCATTAGGGTATAATATCAAAACAGATGGGGAGACCATTTCTATTAGTTGGGATTTGAATAATGTAATGCAAGGAGATAATTTTGCTATTTTTGTTAATTTGGAAGATACCAAGAATACAACTTTTTCTTTTTGGATTGTATTTTTTATTATTTTTATTTTATTTGGAATTTTTTGGTCAATCTTTCTTAAAAGAAAAAAAGTTTTAATGAAAAAAGTTAGTAAAATAAAACAAGTAAAGGTAAAAGAAAAAGAATCTAATGAATACAATTACCTTTTGGATACTGAGAAGAAAATTATTGAGAATTTAAAAAAAGCCGATAGAAATGAGTTATGGCAAAAACAAATACAAATTTCTACCGGATTTAGTAAAGCAAAAGTATCAAGAGTGGTAAGAAATCTAGAATCTAGAGGACTAATTAAAAAAATTCCATTCGGCAATACTAATAAAATTAGATTAAAATGAAACCTAAACTCGTTTCATCTTGTTTCACAGAGAGATTAAATAAGGTTTTTCATTAAAAATATTAATTTAACTAATAAATTAAAGGTAAAATCCTTTGGATTTTTCCTGCATCTATTTTCAGATGCTAAATAGAAAATAGTTGGAAGGGGGTAAAAGAAATGCAAACAAACAATAAACAAACAATATTGATGTCAAGTTTTGTCTTGGCTTTGATGCTTATAGCTATGCCTTTAGTTCTTTCTGAAGAGAACAATACTAATGAATTAGTTGTACTCTCATCAGAGAATGGGACAGATACACTCGTATTGGATTCTGAGACTATGGATGAAATTAACGATGACTTAAACGAGTCTGTTAATGATTTTGATATTGGAATGGCAAAAGTTGGACTATGGTTCACCTTTAATCAAGAAAAGAAAGCCGAAAAAGAGCTTAAATTAGCTAGATTAGAATTAATAAGAGCAAGAATTTTTGCGAAGAATAATAACACTGCTGCTATGGAAAAAGCTCTTGAATCACATAATAGGATTCTAGAAAGAGTTCAAGAAAGAATAGAATCTCTTGATAGCAAGTCCACTAAAGAGGGGGCTAAAAAATCTGCTGAAGGTCTTATTGCGCTTGAAAGAGCAATACAAGTCCATGAGGCTAGAATACAAAAGCTTAATGACCTTTTGGTTAGCAACACTAATCTATCTGAAGAGCAGATAACAAAGATTCAAGAAAAAATAGCTCAGGCTGAAAATAATACAGCTAAGTTAATGGAGCTAGAATTAGAGAAAAAGGAAAAGCTCAAGATAAAATTAATGGCCGTTACAAATATGACTGAAGAAGAAGCACAAAATGAAGTTGAATCATTAGAAAATGCGCAAAATCTTTCTGCAGTAAAGCGATTAATCGCAGAAAAAAGGGTTTCTGAAGCCGAAAAACGGTTAGAAGAGCTTAATGAAAAAGTAGCTGAAGCATAAACAGAAGGAAAAAACATGACCATGGTTGTGGCCAGAATTTCCGAATTAGCACAAGCTATTGAAGAGACAAGGGCGCTTATTCAAGAAGGTAAATATGACGAAGCTTTTGATAAGTTAAGACCCTCTGAAGGTTCTAATGAAGCAAATAAAGAAGTTAGGGAACGAGCCAGAGAACAGATTAAAGAGATTAAAAGGCCAGTTAACGAATCAAATAACCAATCTAGAGAAAATATGAGATTGGCTAAAGAAGCTAATGATCAAGCTAAAAAACAAGCCGAAAAACAGATTCAAGCCAAAAAAGGGAAAAATCTGATTAATTCAAAACCCTCTTCCGAATAAGACTAAAAAGACTTTTTATTTTTTATTTTTTTGTTAATTTTATAGTGGTAAGATAGGTTTATATTTTTCTTTTTCCTTGTTTTTTTGCTGATGGAATCGGTTGTCCTGAAAAGGATGTGTCCATACAAGCCTCTGTCAAGTGCTCAGCTATTAATACGGTGAACGGACTATAACTCCCCGTACGAAATCTGCATTTGTTAAGCTTCTTTATGGTACGAATGAGATAACCTTTAAAACAAACTGATAGGTTAAGATTGATTCAGTATTTCGTTTGAGGAACTCTTTCACCGGGTCCGCCATCAGCGTTTATATGTAAGAAGATGGTGAAATTAAAGAGAAGACTTCGCCCAAGATTGGTCAAAGTAAAGAAAAAAAGAAAAATAGAAAAAAAGGTAAAAAAGCCAGTTCTAAAGAAGAAAATTGCAAAGAAACATAGCCGATTTCCAAGTAAGAAGAATAAAGCGTCAAAAGTTAAAAAATTGATTAAGCTTGCTAAATTAGGTAAGCTTGGAAAAAAGAAAGCCAAAGCGAACAAAAGAATTCTAAAGAAAAAGAGAAGGTAAAAAGAATACTATCCAATATTTTTTTTTTAAAAGAAATATTAAATCACAATAAATTATATAAATTATTTATCTATTTTTTGTAGAATATGAATAATGGTTTTTGTAATTTGGCAACCATTGCATTCCTAGTAATAAAACATGGTGGAAAAGCAATATATGAGTATAGCAAGGGGTTTTCTCTAGAAGAGCGTTCTAAAAATGTTTATAATTTTTCTAAAGAAGCTATTGAACGTTTTAAAATAAATATGAGTGTTTATGGTATTGAAAATTTAATTAGAGGTCCAGCTATTTTGTGTCCTTCTCACTCTTCTATGATTGATATGCCTGCAATTGTGTATTGTGTTCCAGGAAGAAAATATTTTGGGGCAAAAAAAGAGGTATTTGAAATTCCTATATTGGGAGCCGGTTTAAAATCTACAGGAATGCCTAAAATTGATCGTTCAAATAGGGAACAAGCAATAAAAAGTTTAAATGAAGCCGCAGAAATGATAACGTTGGAAAGTTATGGCAAAAGAAAAGAAAACACTGCCTATCTTGTTATTTATCCGGAAGGTACAAGAACAAGAGACAGGGATTACAAATTATTACCATTCAAAAAAGGGGCATTTAATTTGTCTATTAATTCTGGAATTCCAATTATTCCAGTCTCTTCTTTTGGAGGGATAGAACTAATGCCTAAAGGAGAATATAAACTTCCTAGAGAAGAAGGGAGAAATTATTATATGATGGTTCATCATCCTATTTTTCCTAGAAAATTTTTATATGGAGATGTTTCTGAAGAAAATAAGAAAAGAGCCGTTGAAGATATACTCGTATTTACAAGATTAGAAATTGAAAAAGGTATAGAATGTCTAAAAAATAAATGCAAATGAAAAATAATTTTATTTTTCTATATTCCAAGAAATTTTAACCGCTTCTGCAACTTTTATAGGAACTTGTTTGTCAGTTATATCTGGTAGGATTTTATTTATCTCTGGTTTAATCATATTTGCTAAGGCTTCCGCAGCAGCTATTTTCATATTTTCAGTAATTCTAGTGGCTCTACAATCCAATGCCCCCCTAAAAATTCCTGGGAAAATAAGTGCATTGTTAACTTGATTTGGGAAATCACTTCTTCCTGTAGCAACAACAAATGCTCCCGATTCTTTCGCATCTTGAGGAAGAATTTCTGGCTCGGGATTAGCCATTGCAAAAACAATCGCTTTTTTATTCATTGAAACTATCATTTCTTTTGAAACAAGCCCTTTTTTTGATAAGCCTATGAATATATCTGCATTGATCATAGCATCCTTTAAATTTCCTTTAATCAATTCACAATTAGTCACCTCCGAAAGCTCTTTCTTATATTTGTTATCTTTCAAATCTTCTCTTGTTTTGTATATTGTTCCTTTAGTATCACAGATAATTATTTTTTTTGAATTTGCTCCATAACTAATTAAGAGTTTTGTAACTGCTATTGCAGCTGCTCCCGCCCCAGAAACAACAATTTTTACATCAGAAATTTTTTTGTTAACTAATTTTAAAGAGTTTATTATTCCAGCAAGAACCACCATGGCTGTTCCGTGCTGGTCGTCATGCATAACTGGGATTCCTAAATTCTGCAATCTTTTTTCTATTTCAAAACATTCGGGTGCCTTATAATCCTCTAAATTTATCCCCCCAAAAATAGGGGATATTTTTTTTATGATGTTTATATTTTCTTCAATATCTTCCGAATCAATACATATAGGGAATGCATCAATTCCTGCTAATTCTTTAAAAATTGCTGCTTTTCCTTCCATTACAGGAATCGCGGCTTTGGCACCTATATTTCCTAATCCCAGAACTGCGGTTCCATTAGAAATTACTGCAACAGTGTTCCCTTTTATGGTGTATTTATAGACATCCTCTTCATTTGCAAAAATTTTTTTACAAGGTTCAGCAACTCCAGGAGTATAGGCTAAAGAAAAATCCGCTTTGGTATTCAAAGGTATTTTAGAATTTATAGACAGTTTACCTTTCAATTTTTCGTGTATTTTTAACGAATCTTCTCCTAGGGACATATATCCTTAACATTTTATTCTTTTAAATAATTATGTTAAACAGCAAGAATGTTTATTGATAAACTTAATAAACTTAAAAAATAGATTATATAGATGAGTAGATTGGAGGATTGGAAAAAAGAGATTTGGGATCATAAACATCTAATTGCTATTTCATTGTTATTTCTTTTGATAACTATTGTTTTTGATATTCTTGCTGGAAGATATGTAACTAAAGTCGGGGGGGTCGTTGCGTCAGATTTAATATTAGATAATATCCTCACAATGGATTTAAATTTTATTTTTACTTGGGGTTCGATACTTATAGTTGCGGTTCTTTTTTTATATCCTCTTTTTTTTAAAGTCAAGGAATTTCATAAAGTAATAAGTCAGTTTAGTTTGTTAATAATGGTTCGTGCAGCATTTACTTGTTTTACACATTTAGGCGCACCATCGGATGCTCTTGTATTTGATGTCCCTTCTTTAGTCTCTTTGTTTACATTTCAAAACGATTTATTTTTTTCAGGTCACACGGCTGTTGCTTTTTTAGGTTTTTTATTATTTAAGGATAAAAAAATAAAGATCTTTTTTTTGATCTCTTCTATTCTTATGGGAATGACTGTCTTGTTGATGCATGTTCACTATAGCATTGATGTCTTCAGTGCATTTTTTATAACCTACGGTACTTTTAAAATTGGAGAGTGGTTTTTTAAGAAGATAAATCATTATAATTCATAAAATGGTCTCGAAAAAAAACAAGCTAAATTCCTTCCCAAGAAGACAAAGGAAAACATCAAATGAACCTTCTATTAAAGGAAATATTGTGCTTATTTTTTCTCTAATCTTCTTGGTTCTTTTTTTTATAACGTTTACTCTGATGAAAGCTAGTTTTTTTCAGAAAACTGATGATTTAATCAATTCCTATTTTTCAACCTCTTCAAACATATTCCTTACAAAGTCTTGTTTATTTCTTGCGTTTATCTTTGACCCTTTAAGTGTTATTGTGGTTTCTCTAATCATTTTTCTTTTTTTATTTTTTGCTAAATTCAAAAAAGATTCACTATTCTTTCTAGGGGCTTCTCTATTTGGGGGGGCTTTAATCTTTTTATTTAAGGAACTCTTCCAAAGAGTAAGACCGGAAAATTTGTATGAATCTGGATTTAGTTTTCCAAGTGGACATGTAACTAGTTCTATTGTTCTTTTTTGCTGTCTAGTCTATTTCTCATTTAAATATGCTAGAAAAAATTATCCGTACATTATTACTGCTTTTGCTCTTTTTTTTATTTTTATTATTGCTTTTAGTAGAATTTATTTAGGGGTTCACTGGATTAGCGATGTAATTGGAGGGTTATTTTTAGGAGGATTTGTAGTTTTATTTTCCATTTATTTATTTGAACTGAGAGGGATATTCAATGGGCATTCTTAAAAAAAGGAAGCTAAATATTGCAATAGCCTATGATGCTATAAATCAAGAGATTAACGGCTCTTCAATTTCTACTTTTAGATTTGCTCAGCTATTATCAAAAAGAGGACATAAAGTAATTTTTATTTCTACAACTTCTAAACACATTAAAAAGGAGTTTTATTATCAAGATAAAATTAAGATTTATTTATTTAATTCAGTTCATCTTCCAAAATCTTCAGCTATGAGCATTGGTTTTTCCTCCACAAAGAAAATAGCCTCTGTTTTAATGAAGGAAAAAATAGATATTCTTCATGTTATGATTCCAACACCTTTGACGCTTATATCCATTAAGGCAGCTAAAAAATTAAATATCAAAGTAGTTTCTCATTCTCATGCTCAACCAGAGAATATTCTTTTGCACTTGCCTCGTATTTTTCAAATATCGTTTATGAGAAATTTATTGAATAAGTATGTTTTTTGGATAAATAAAGATACGGAAATTGTTTTTTGCCCATCAAAGTTTGCTGAAAGGAATTTTAAAAATAATAATCCAGAATCTAAAACAATGGTTGTTAGCAATGGGGTAAACAGATCTATCTTTAAAAAAATAAATCCTGCCTCGTTTATTAAGAGGTTTAATCTTTCAAAAAAAATTAAGATATTCTATGTGGGAAGAATATCCCCCGAGAAATGCATTGATGTTCTGATTAAATCTATTCCTTTTATATTAAAGAGTTGCCAGAATTTTGAAGTGAATATTGTGGGTGTAGGTTATCAGAGAGAAGAACTTGAAAAACTTTCTGAAAAATTGAGAGTTCAAAAAAACATTAAATTTCTTGGGAGACTTTCTGAAAAAGATTTACCTTTAGCCTATAATGCTTGTGATATTTTTGTTCTCCCTTCTTTGGCAGAGCTAGAAGGAATGGTTGTTTTAGAAGCAATGGCTTGTGGAAAGCCAATTTTAATTGCTAATTCAAAAGAAAGTGCATCCGTTGACTTTGTAGATGGAAATGGTTTTTTGTTTAAA
>Ga0247841_10002095_pt1 | contig 41218 bp, 35 predicted proteins | sample LaCruzMarch2015__2_FD_192410 | JGI IMG/M metagenome (GOLD analysis project Ga0247841, IMG submission 192410) | Freshwater microbial communities from meromictic Lake La Cruz, Castile-La Mancha, Spain - LaCruzMarch2015_18m | ecosystem: Environmental > Aquatic > Freshwater > Lake | place: Spain...
CTCTCGGATATGGCGATATTATTAAGGTTCAGGAGTTACTTAATAATAGACCAAGAAAAAAATTATGTTTCTTAACTCCTAATGAAATTTTTTCTAAATTCGTTGCACTTAGAACTTGAATTCAGCTAATTACGAACCAACATCATATTGGAATATTTCAGATGACTGGTATTCCGAACACATGTACATTACACCACAAGCAGAAAACACAGGAATATATCTTGATACACTTAACAAATTAATGATTATTGGCGATTGCATCGCCAATCTCGGAATTAGTTACCTTAATAAACATGGCGTTGCTGATGGTGCATTTTTAAATGAATGTATTAATGCTTCTTTAAAATGTTTTCCTAAGCAAAATAACTTACAAGCTATATTACTACGTAGTTCCGTACTTGCTCACATGTTAGGCCGCTTGCTTTACATGAACGATATTAAAGATTTAAAAGACATAGACAAAGCAAAAGGAGCAACAGAACTATACGAAGCATTACAACAAAACGAACTTTTACTAAAATCATTAGGATACCAAGAAGTACCCGCAGGCATTTACGAAGAACAAATGAACTTACAGGAATTTAGAGGTAAAGCGCAAGAAGAAAAAGGCTTTAACGGAAAAGAAAAACGAAACCTATTTATAAATATCAATAATTAAAAACTGAATATATTTGCATTATGAAGAAAACAATTTCATTACTTTTTAAATGTGGATTTGCTTTACAAATTATAACAGCAAATACAACCTATGCAAACAATCCGGCAAAAGAAGATTCATTGGCAAAATCCTGTTTCTATTCTGCAAAAACAGAAATAGAAAATATGTTAACTGGCAAAATTCCGCTTAATTATGAAAGGGCAGTTTTTATTACGGAAAATGCTTACTGGGATAATGCTATTAATTATTTAGAATACAAAAAAACACTTGATATCCACACCGAAAGAATATTGAATTTAATTTATAACAATAACCAAGTAGAAAAACAAGTTTTTAAAAAAAATATTCTTTATACCGAAGAAGAACAAAAGGAACAATATAGAAAACTATTAGCAAATTGGGCGATTTATACTTACTTAACAGACACTACCTATATTGTCAATAAAAGTGAAATTAACTATTATTTACCATGTCAATATTCTTGGAATGACCCTTTAGGTACAATAGATTGGTCAAATTCACAAGTATTAAATCTGCTTACATACAAAAAAGGAAACTGTTACGCATTAGCTGCATTATATAAGATATTTTCTGAAAGATTAAACTCTGATGCAAATATTGCAACAGCGCCGAGCCATATATTCATTGTTCATGATGATTTAAAAGGCACTTCATATAATATTGAATTAGCATCAAAAGTTTTTCCGGGTAGCGGTTCAATAAAAGCATTTACCAATACAACGCACGAAGCAGTTGTAAGCGGTATTTCAATGCGAACATTAAATTTAAAACAATCTATTGCCTTATGTCTTGTGTATCTCGCAAAAAGCTATGAGTTTAAATACGATATTAAAGATGATAATTTTATTTTGAATTGTGCGGAATCTACTTTAAAAAACGATTCTCTTAATCTTAATGCAATGCTTCTTAAAGCGGAAGTATTAGAAGAAAGAATAATAAACAAAAACAAAACAGTTATACAATTACAAACAGACAAGCTATTTAAAGAATACGAAAAACTTATTACATCGCTTTATAAACTGGGTTATCGCGAAATGCCTATTGAAATTAAAAATTTAATTATATCGCGAATATGTAAAGATGAAAACGCCCCTATTTTTATAAAAGACCAAACACCAAACCCATTTAAACATATAAATTCCGACCCTAAAGACACTCGTTACGCAACATTATCATGGGGCTTATTTGATGAAATTCACGAAACGAAACCATTTGAAAAGTATGGAAGAACTGTATTTGATACAAAAAAACAAACTATAAATAAATTTAGTCCTGCCGATACTCTGTATAACAATTATAATTTTGACCCAGTTGTTTTTGCTTGGAACCCCGACCCTTTGGCAAGTAAATTTCCATGGCAATCCCCTTATTGTGCAATGGATAATAATCCAATACTAAAAAATGACCCAACAGGAAAATCGGGCGAAGTAACAATTAATAAAGAAGCCAAGACTTTAACAATCACTTCTAATCTTATTATATATGGTAGTTCTGGAAGTACAGAAATTGCTAAACAGACAGCTCAGGATATTCAAGAACACTGGAATGCAGCAGGCGGTAAAGTTACTATTGAAGGAGTTGAATATAATGTCCAGTTTTCAGTTACAGGCTCATATAACGCAAATCTAACAGCAAGCAATATTTCATCAAATACCGATATAAAAAATAATTATTTCAAAGTAGTTGAAAGTGGTATAAACATCTCTTATGCAGATGGTGTTGGTTCTAATACAGGAATATTCCTGCTTAAAAATATAAAAAGAGATTGTTCAACAACCGAAGCTCATGAATTTGGGCATGGGTGGGGCGCTGTAAAGGGAACAGCAGGCGGACATCCGTCTAATGGCGATTTAAGAGGTGATGGTCAACCAGGCATGATGTATGCAAGGGGTACAGCTGTTGATGCGCCTTATACATATGATCCTTCAAAGGGAGCTACAAAAGGAACGCCAGGTGTAGATGCAACTAATACTGTAAATCCAGAAAAGCGAAAAGTTACCCAAGCAGATATTAATTACTTAGGACTTGATAAGTTAAAGTTTAACAGTAATGGCAAAGCAAATTTAGGTACATTAACTAATAAATCTCACTAGTGAAAAATGGAAAAGTAAATATAGGAAGAATAACTAACAAATATCATAATTAAAAAAAATAAAACCATGAATTATTTATATTTTTTATTAAGTTGCTTCATCAATTTTGCAATTTTTTCTTGTAGTCATTCAATTAGTAATGTTAAAAACCAAAATTTCATTACTTCAAGAGATGATACTACAACCGTTTATGTAACTTCTACATACAAATTAAGAAGTAGAGATATTCCTGAAAAAGTTTTCCAAATGATAAATTTGAAACAACTTTCGATTCAGGGAATGGATTGCGATTATGGTGACACAACAACATGCTGGATGATACAAGAAATTCCAAAACAAATTTCCAACCTTAAAAAACTTGAAATACTTCAACTCAATGTAAATGCCATTCGGACAGTTCCTAAAGAAATAGGCGATCTAAAAAATCTCAAAACTCTCGATTTAACTGACAATTCTGCACTTTCGGATATTGAAGTCGTTACTAATTTGACGAATTTGGAAACACTTGCTTTATTCGGTTGTGGTTTTACAAAATTGCCTACCGATATTGAACAACTTAAAAAGTTAAAATATCTCGGACTGACTGGAAATAATATTGACAACGTCGAACTTGATAGAATAAAAAAAGCATTGCCAACATGTAACATTATTTACAATAAATAATTTATAGATTCAAATACTTTTTAGAATCTATAAATCTCATTCTTAAAGATATTAATAATACAGAAACAAGATGTAAAATTTTAAAATTAGACAATAAACACTTGGAATTTGAAAAGCTTTTTGGAAACAACAATATTCAAAATTATATATAAGCTACTAATGATATAAATAATAAATAACAGCAAAAAGTAATCCACTGCAAAGTCAAGCACATTGGCAGGTCGCACAAGCTATCACACAACCAAAACCTACCAAAGAGCTTGCCTTCCCAACGCACCGTGACAGACAAGTACCATAAAGACAGACAAAAAGCCCAGTGTGTAACTTCGGTTTGCTACCAGCTGCTGGAGTGTGCGTAAATTGAACGAAAAATCAAATTAATAAACATAAGCAACGATGGACAGGACAGTGCTTTTAAGCGCAGCCGTTAGCAAGCCTTGATCGTTACCAGTAATTTTAAATTGACAACGACAATGAATGATTTTTTAGATTTATGGAATATGTAACTTAATTGCATCTTAAAAAATCCTAAAAAAACGATATGACAATGAAAAAACTTTCGACAATTCTATTTGTAACAACCTTAACAGTTTCTGTTTTTGGGCAAAAACTGGCAGGAGAATATAAAAGACAGCACTTAAATTGTGTAAGTTGTACAGAATTTTTAAGCTTAAAAAAAGATGGAACATATAATCGTACTGTAACTTTTGACTGGGGAGATAATAATTACATTGGGACATGGAAATTGATTAATGACAAATTAATACTAACAGAAAAAGACACCTTAAAAAAAGGATTTTACTTAAATAAAGAGTTTTGTATAATAAAAAAGAGCCAAGGATATTCGTTACCTCCTACAGATGGCATTTTCAGAGATGCAAGTATTCTAGATTCTTCAAATTCTTATTGTATATATCCATGCCCATCCATTTTAACTTTTTCAGCTTTTGGACAAACAGACACTTCAAAATATGCAATAATACCATTTGCTATTGCTGATGACTGGCTATTTCCAGAAAGTAAACCCAGTACATTAATTTTAAATGACATTAAAGACATTGAAATTCTCTTGAAACAATGTATAGACAATTATAATACCGAACTAAAACAAAAGAAGATAAATATAGATGATACTATAAACCTTGTTTCATACAAACGACAATATATTGCTGTCATAAATAAAAAAGGAGAAAAAGAAGTTTGGATTAACTGTTTTTGTAATGATACTTATAATCCTCCCAAAAGCGACTGGACAAAAGAACTTATAATTGTATACGATGGGGGAAAATGTTATTTTAATCTGAAAATAAATTTGGCGACAAAAAAATATTATGACATAATTGTAAATAGCCCTTGGTAGAAAAATAAAACTACTGGTAACTTTGCATTGCTTCAATGGCTTGTGGCTGCTGAGAAAAATAGAAAAAAGCAAATAGAATATAGAAAATAGAAAAGATTCATATTATTTCTTCAATTTGCTATCTAATATTTTCTATCATCTATTTTCTATTAAACAAGTAAAAAAGTTTGTGAAGAAATAAAGTTTAATCGGCAGTCTTGAAGTCTGCAATATTGAACAGAAATTTAATTTATGGACACAAATCATATTTACATAAAAGAGCTTGATAAAAAAATCATTCGGTTTATCAAAAAGCATCACATCCTTACATTGGCAACTTCAAATGAAGACAAGCCGTATTGCTGCACCTGCTTTTATGTTTATGAGGAAGAGGAAAACAAATTTCTTATTACTTCTGATAAGGAAACGCGGCATATTCATGAAGTTGCCATACAGCCTGTCGTTGCCGGAGCGATAGCGCTTGAAACTTCTATGATCGGCAAAATACAAGGAATCCAGTTTACGGGCGTCATCAAAGAACTTAAAGGAAAAGAATTTGAAAAAGCAAAAGTCGCCTACATCAGGAAATTCCCTGTAGCTGCTTTCTCCAACCTTGTAATGTGGAGTATTGAGCCCGATTTCATAAAGTTTACCGACAACAGGCTCGGTTTCGGGAAAAAAATAATTTGGCAGGAAAAAGCTGATAAGTTTTTAATACCATAAAACATCTTCTTTCATTTCAGTTACTTAACCCCATCGTTAATAATTTCTTTTAATTGTTAATAAAAAGCTGTTGGTGGTGCATATATGTTTATTTACCTTGCAAACCTGTTTTTTAAGCAATCATTTTTTTTTATCTTACAAAAAACTAACATGTTAAGAAATTATTTAAAATCATTATAAAGACTAAAACATCAATGGAAAACAATTTAACACAAAACGCAACAAACGAAACTGACAAAAAAAACAAAACAAATTTCTACAACGATATTTTTGAAAAAAGAAAAAAACCTGATTTATTTGAAAGTGATGAAGAAGTGAAAAACACAAAAAAAGAAAATGAAATAAACGCTAAACAAGAAATGTCCGAACCAACAATTTACTCTTATAACGAAGCGTTTGAAAAAACCACTGTCTATTTTAAAGGAGATACTCTTGCTGCCAACGTCTGGATCAATAAATATGCATTAAAAGATTCTGCAGGTAATATTTATGAATGCACTCCCGATGATATGCACCGCAGGATTGCCGGAGAAATTGCACGCATTGAAAAACGCTACCCCAATCCAATGAGCGAGGGCGAGATATTCAATTTACTCAAGAATTTTAAATATATTGTTCCCCAGGGAAGCCCTATGGCGGGAATCGGTAACAATTTTCAGATAGGCTCTTTGTCGAATTGCTTTGTAATTGGCAATCAGGGTAATTCTGATTCTTACGGCGGCATTATGAAAGTGGACGAAGAGCAGGTACAGCTTATGAAACGTCGTGGCGGAGTGGGACACGACCTGTCTCATATCCGTCCTTATGGCAGTCCTGTTAAAAACAGCGCCCTTACATCCACTGGGATTGTTCCGTTTATGGAACGTTATTCCAATTCCACACGCGAAGTGGCGCAGGATGGAAGGCGCGGGGCGCTCATGCTCAGCATTTCTATCAAGCATCCTGATGCAGAAAAATTTATAGACGCAAAACTTGAAGAGGGAAAAGTTACAGGAGCCAATGTTTCTGTTAAGATCACCGATGATTTCATGAAGTCCATTATTAACAACGAACCATTTATTCAGCAGTACCCTGTCGATTCCCGAAACCCGACAACAAAAAAAGAGATCAATGCCCAATCGTTATGGAAAAAAATTATTCATAACGCATGGAAATCAGCTGAACCGGGCATACTTTTCTGGGATACGATAATACGCGAATCTGTACCTGATTGCTATACAAGCCTTGGATTCCGCACTGTATCGACAAATCCTTGCGGAGAAATTCCTCTTTGCCCTTACGACAGTTGCCGCCTGATAGCTATCAATTTATACAGCTATGTTGATAACCCTTTTAGCGAAAATGCAAGTTTCGATTCGGAGCTTTTCATTAAACATGTGGGTTATGCTCAGCGCATCATGGACGACATCATTGACCTGGAGCTTGAAAAGATTGATAAAATACTTGATAAAATTGAAAGCGATCCTGAAGATGCTGAAATAAAAAAAACAGAAATTAACCTTTGGAACAATATAAAAGAAAAATGTATTAAAGGAAGAAGAACAGGCATAGGTATTACTGCCGAAGGCGATATGCTGGCTGCTCTCGGCTGCCGTTATGGTACCGATAATGCAACCAACTTTTCTCTCGAAGTTCATCAGTTGCTTGCAATAGAAGCATATCGTTCGTCGGTTAAACTTGCAAAAGAAAGAGGATCTTTCACCATTTACAATTCTGCCAAAGAAAAAAATAATCCTTTCATTATGCGTTTGAAAGAAGCAGATCCTTCTCTTTATGAGGATATGATAAAATATGGAAGGCGAAATATTGCGTTATTAACAATTGCTCCTACAGGTAGTGTTTCACTGATGACTCAAACAACTTCCGGAATCGAACCTGTGTTTCTCATTTCATACAAACGCAGAAGAAAAGTCAATCCCGGCGATAAAAATGCCCGTATTGATTTTACAGATGAGGTAGGCGATTCATGGGAAGAATACAATGTGTTTCATAACAAATTTCTGAAATGGTTGAAGGTAAACGGTTATGATGTTGACAAAGTTAAAATGATGAAAGACGCCGAACTTGATGCCATCATCGAAAAATCGCCTTACTATAAAGCTACAGCCAACGATGTGGATTGGGTTGCTAAAGTGAAGATGCAGGGCGCCGTTCAGAAATGGGTAGATCATTCTATTAGTGTAACTGTAAATATTCCGAATGAAGTAAAAGAAGACCTTGTTGCCACTATTTACAAAACGGCATGGGAAAGCGGATGTAAGGGGGTTACTGTTTACCGGGAAGGATCAAGGGCGGGAGTGATGGTATCGGATAAGAAAAAAGATGAGTCTGCTGAATTTAAAGAAACCACAGCGCCTACACGTCCTAAAAGACTCGATGCTGAAATAGTGCGTTTTCAGAACGATTATGAAAAATGGATTGCTGTTGTTGGGCTGTTAAATGGAAGACCTTACGAAGTATTTACAGGTAAAGCGGAAGATTTTTACCTGCCTCCTTCGGTGCAGAAAGGATGGGTGATAAAAAATAAAAATGACGAGAACGGAGAATCAAGGTACGACTTCCAGTTCGAAGACAAACAGGGATACAAAATTACTATAGAGGGTCTGTCGCGCATGTTTAACAAAGAATATTGGAATTATGCAAAACTGATTTCCGGTATCCTGCGGCATGGAATGCCTTTGCCTTTTGTGGTGGAGCTTGTATCGAATCTGAACCTCGATTCTGATTCTATCAATACATGGAGAACCGGCATAGAAAGAGCATTAAAGAAATTTATTCCCGATGGTACTAAAGCTGCAGACCGTGTATGTTCCAATTGCGGCGACACAGAAGGGCTTATATACGAAGAAGGCTGCCTCAAATGCAAGAGCTGCGGCTATGCTAAATGCGGATAAATGGTGTTTGTAAATAATATTAAATATCTTGAATATCGATTAACGAATTATGATTTTAGAAGTAACTGAAAATCTGAAATCTAAAATCGTTAATCCTTGTTCTTAAATCAGTATTTTTGACTTCCCATCAAACACTATTTAAATCCCCGCCATAATAAACTCCATTATTTTTTTGTTACTTTGCACCGTTAAAAAAGGTTACTCGTTCAAACCAGGTGATATCAAAAAATAAAATAGTAAAAATAAGTGTAATTACTGCTACGGCAATTGTAATAGCCAATATGGTGGGAACAGGAGTTTTTACCAGTCTTGGCTTTCAGGTAACGGGAATTCATTCTATTTTTTCGTTGCTGATGCTGTGGATTGTAGGAGGCATAATGGCATTATGCGGAGCTTTTTGTTATAGCGAGCTTGGCGCTGCTATTCCAAGGTCAGGAGGAGAATATACTTATCTGTCAAAAATTTATCACCCTGCTGTAGGGTTTTTATCTGGATTTGTTTCTGTATTTGTGGGTTTTGCGGCTCCTATAGCCCTTGCAGCGATGGCGCTGGGGGGATATTTCTGTACGGTTTTTCCATGGTTTGACAAGATATGGGTAGGAACAATAGTTGTTGTATTAATAACAATGGTACATTCAACCAATCTGCATATCGGCAGCCGTTTTCAGAACACTGTAACATCATTCAAAGTAGTATTGATTTTTGTGTTTATTGCCTGTGGTTTTTTATTCGGACAACATCAGGATATACATATATTACCTGTTACCGGTTCATTTAATGAAATGGGAAGCGCTGCATTTGCAATTTCCCTGATATTTGTTTCGTATGCTTATTCCGGATGGAATGCTTCGGCATATATTGCAGGGGATATTGAAAATCCCCAGAAAAATCTTCCTAAGTCTATTATTTCAGGCACACTGATAGTGATGGTTTTGTATGTTTTACTGAATTTTATTTTCCTTTATACCGTTTCCATTCCTGAAATGGCTGATGCACAAGGGAATCCAATAATTGAGATTGGCTCGTTATCTTCTGTAAAAATATTTGGCGACACGGGCGGTAACATCATGTCGCTGATTATTTCTATATTACTTGTTTCTACAATTAGTTCTATGGTGTTTGCAGGACCGCGTGTTACAATGGTTATTGGCGAGGATTTTTCCGCATTGCGTTTTTTTGCTAAGAAAAATAAAAAAGGAATACCTGTTATAGCCATTGCACTTCAGTCTGCTATCGCACTTTTGTTGATTTTCACATCTTCATTTTCGGCAGTGCTTACTTACCTTGGGTTTACATTAACATTATTTACAACGCTTACCGTGCTGGGACTGTTTATTTTAAGGTTTAAAAAGCCTGAAATGCCAAGACCTTTTAAGACATGGGGATATCCTTTTACTCCAATTATTTTTCTTGGACTAAACCTTTGGATATTATATTTTTTAATAACTGACAGACCTTTGATTTCACTTTCAGGATTTGGAACTGTATTGATAGGACTTGTTATTTACTTTATCAGTAAATATTATTCAGACAATGAAGAAAGGGTCAAAGTATTACAAAAATGCTTGAACAATATTTTATACCAAATTGATAGATTTGTTTCGTTTGGATTAGTGACTAAATTTATCAATACGTTTATTAAGAAAAAGGGGGAAATTATTAATTATAATACGTTTAATGAGAAGGATTACTTGAAAGCGTTAAATATTACAGATGATAACAATAAAATTTCAAATACTGATTTAAAAAAGATTAAGAACGCATATACTCGCGCGTGGCAAAATCGAGATTATGAAATTGATAAATTTTGGTCAAGGGGAGCTTACTTTTGGAGTTTTATTGCAATAATTTTTGCTGTATATTTTGCTATAATTACTTTTAACTTGAATCAAAAAACTACAATTTTCAATGAAATAAATAAACAATCCAAATATATTGAATTATATATAATATGTATTGGAATTATTTTTTCGTTTGCATGGATATATGTGATACGAGGAAGTAAAAGGTGGCAAGAAAACTGGGAAGCTCACATAGATAATTTAGAGGATTATATAACCGGACCGCTATACAAAACTGTTTTTGAAAGAGGAAAATTTTATTCTGTTTCACAAATCAATTTAATTTTGAGTTATATAATTGTAATTATTTGGGGTGTATTACTATATACGTATTTAAAAAGAGTTGATTCATTACCGCTTCATTATAGTAGAAGCATTGATTGGAATATATTATACCCAATTATTTTAACAATTTATATTTTATTACATTATGAATTTGGATTGGGTAGAACAAATTTCAATAAAAAACAAGGGGTGTTTAAACGAAGAAAATAAATTCTGAAAATATCAATCTTTTACCGCACTGAATTACCCTGCGCTTTAGCGCGGGGTTAACGAAACAAAAGAAAACACAGGGCTTTAGCCCAAAACAATAGTAAAATGGGATATATTAAAATTTGGATTCACCTTGTTTGGACTACTAAAAACAGAGAACCATTGTTGTCAAAAGAAATCCGACATTCTCTCTTTGAACACATTCGTGAAAATGCTAAAAGCAAAGATATATTTATTGATTTTATAAATGGACATGTAGAACATATTCATTGTCTTATATCTTTAAAATCGGGACAAACTATAGACAAAATACTGATGCTATTGAAAGGAGAATCTTCATATTGGATAAATAAAAATAAAATGGTAAAAACAAAATTTGAATGGCAGGATGAATATTTTGCAGTATCAGTAAGTGAATCTGCTGTAAATAAAGTAAGGGACTATATAAAAAATCAGGGAGAACACCACAAAAAGAAGAGTTTTCAGGAAGAATATGACGAATTTATGATAAAATACGGGTTTGATAAGTTTATTTCAGGCTAAAGCCTGGTTTTGGGTTAACTTGGTTTATACCCCGCCCTGAAGGGCAGGGTAATTCAAGAAAAGTGATTTGTCTTACCCTGCGCTTTAGCGCGGGGGCAAAAGAATAAAAAACAATAAGTGGCTTTAGCCAAAAATATTTGAAAAGGTCAAGCTAAAACAGAAAGGATTAATAATTAAAAAACGAATCAATATGTTTAAAAAATCAATTTACATAGCGGCCATTCTTTTCATTGCATTTGTAATTGCATCATGCGGTGGCAGTGGTAATAAGGACAACAAGGATAAAAAAGATACTGTAAAAACAGTTAAGAAAGACACTGTAAAGATCAATAAAGCTTATACAGATATTGCAAAATTCATCTCAGGGATGAAGGTGGATGAAAAGAGCGATTTGTATGAACTATCGCAATCAGAGAGTTTCAAGACTTACTCAAAATCTTCCGATTCAAGTTGGTCAAAACTTGAAAGAAAAAGACTTTCAAAAATGAAAACATGGGCAGAAGCCGAATTAATTGACCTGAACAAAAATATTAAAACTTTGTTTTATCCTTTCAGCGGCCCTGATTTCCTACATGCACAGACATTTTTCCCAAACACAAAAAAGATCATTATGTTCGGATTGGAACCGGTTGGCAATATTCCTGATATGAAAAATATCCCCAGAGAAAAACTAAGCAAATTTTTCGGAGCTTTGAATTATTCCATAGAAGATGCGCTGAGCCTGAGTTTTTTTAAAACTATGGATATGGGAAAAGAATTAAACAGCGATCTGATAAGCGGGTCATTACCGATTATCCTTCTTTTTGTTGCCAGAACCGGTCATGATATCGTTGATATAAAACCAACAGAAATTAACAAAGACGGCAAAATGGTTTATATTGATTCTTTTAAAAACCTTAAAGGAGAAGCCAGTTATAATAAAGGTGCAGAGATAACATACATTGATAAAGGAGATACTGTTTTAAGAAAGATAGTATATTTTTCGGCAAATGTTGCTGATGGAGGACTTGGGATCAATCTTAACTGTAAAAAATACCTGGAAAATATTGAGAATGGCGTTACAACGATGATTAAATCCGCATCGTATTTAATGCATAACACTTATTTTTCTGTTGTAAGAAATGCTGTATTGGATAAGAGTGTTGCATTCCTGCAGGATGATTCAGGTGTTGCATATAAATATATTGATAACACCAAATGGGATATAAAATTATACGGTGTATATGATGGTCCGATTCCGATGTTTAAAAATCGCTTTGAAAAAGATTTAAAAGAAGCGTATAATACAAAAAAAACAAACCTCATCCATTTCCAATATGGTTATGGTGCAACCTGTGGGTTGCTGGTGGCAAGAAAAAAATAAAAATTTTAAGATATGAAGAACAGGAAAAAACTTTTCAAATATTTACTAATCGCATTAGGTGCATTAGTGATTTTCGTGATAGTAGGCAAAAAGAGCGGATGGATCGGGAAAAGCGATAAAATAAAAATAAGTACCGATTTTGTAACGAAAAAAACAATTGTAGAAACTGTTTCCGCAAATGGCAAAATTCAGCCCGAAGTAGAAGTAAAGATCAGCCCCGATGTTTCGGGCGAAATTATTGAACTCTATGTAAAGGAAGGCGACCAAGTAAAAAAAGGAGATTTGCTATCCAAGATCAATCCTGATTTTTATCTTTCAAACCTGGATAAAATGGAGGCTGCCGTTAACACGTCGAAAGCAAATCTTGCTTCTGCTAAGTCAAGTTTGGCAACTGTTCAGGCACAGTACGTCAATACTAAATCGTCTTACGGCCGCAACAAAACGCTGTATGAATCGGGCGCTATTTCCGCTTCCGAATGGGATGCGGCAAAATCCGCTTATGATGTGGCTGTTGCCAACGTTGACGGCGCAAAGGAAAGTGTGAAAGCTGCCGAATTTGAAGTAATCAGCGCCCAGGCCTCACTGAAAGAAGCAAGTGATAACCTCATTAAAACATCTGTTTATGCCCCTGTGAGCGGTACTATTTCTAAACTTAGCGTGGAAAAAGGAGAACGGGTAGCGGGTACATCTCAATTCTCCGGTGGTACGGAAATGATGAGAGTAGCCAATCTGAATGAAATGGAAGTGAATGTGAGCGTAAACGAAAATGATATTGTACGCGTTAAAATTGGCGATACCGCTAACGTGGAAGTTGATTCCTATCTGAACAGAAAGTTCAAAGGTATTGTTACTGAAATTTCGAACTCGGCAAATAATGTTACTACCTCCACGTCTATTGATCAGGTTACTAACTTTGATGTTAAAATCCGTATCCTGCGGGAATCATACACCGACTTGCTTTCTAAAACCGATACAAATACATCTCCCTTCCGCCCCGGAATGTCTGCTACTGTTGATATCCAGACAAAAAGAATTGCAAATACCCTTGCCGTTCCAATCCAGGCAGTTACATCAAGAGAAGATACTACTTTGATAAAAAATAATACGAAGGATGCGAAAAATGTCAATAATACTGATAACAATAAACAAACTGCCTCCGATAAGTCGCTTAAAGAAAAAAATGGCGAGTCCAAAGAATTCGTTTTCCTTTACGTGGATGGAGTTGTGAAAAAACAAATAGTAAAAACCGGAATTCAGGATAATACATACATAGAAATATTGGAAGGATTAACAGAAAAACAGGAAATTGTTGTTGCTCCATACAAGGCAATTTCAAAACTATTGAAAGACGGAGATAAAGTTAACAAAGTAGATAAAAAAGACTTGTTTACCAGCGAGGGAAAATAACTAAAACTAATGTTACGCAAGAGTTTCAATAGATAATAGCAAATAGATGATATCAAATAGAAAATATTAACTTGATTACCCTGCCTACCGGCAGGCAAAAAAATGTTTTAGTTTTTAGTTAATGGTTTATGGCGGTTGGTTTGGTGATTGGTCTATGGTTATTGGGAAAAACTAAAGACTTATAACATAAAACCAAACTATCTGCAATGACTTAAAACCTAAAACCTGATTTCTTTCAGCATAAATAGCAAATATTAAAAGGCATTTTATCTTTTCTATCTTCAATTTTATCTTGCTTTTTTGCTATTTACCATGTGTAACTTCAATTGTAATATATGCCTTACATCCTATATCTTGAAACAGCTACACGTATTTGCTCTGTTGCAGTAGCAAAGAATGATAATCTTATTTCCATAAGAGAAACCTCCGTTGCAAATTCTCATTCTTCTATTATAACTTTATTTGCAGAAGAAGCGATTAAGTCTGCAAACATTGGTTTTAAAGATATTGATGCTGTTTGTGTGAGTAAAGGACCGGGGTCTTATACTGGTCTCAGAATAGGTGTTTCCACGGCAAAAGGATTTTGTTATGCTCTAAATATCCCGCTTATTGCGGTAAACACGCTGCAATCAATGGCGAAGTTTTATTCCATCGCACATCCTGAAAAATCAGATGAAAAAGCCCTTCTCTGTCCCATGATAGATGCAAGGCGGATGGAAGTGTATACGGCATTTTTTAATAAAGATACCAATGTTGTGAGAGAAACAGCAGCCGACATCATTGATGAAAATTCATATTCGGAAATTCTTTTAAAAAACAAAGTTATCTTTTTTGGCGATGGCGCCGGAAAATGCAGGAAAATCTTGTCGCATCACAGTAATGCAATTTTTTCTGATGAAGTATGTGTTTCTGCTCAAGGCATGATCCCTTTTGCATGGCAGAAATACCAAAATAAGGAATTTGAAAACATAGCTTACTTCGAGCCGTATTATCTGAAAGATTTTATTGCAACGAAACCGAAAAAATAATAAATAAAAAAGGAGGCAATTGCCTCCTTTTTATATTGCCCTGAGAATACTACTCTACAAACTGTTTTGCATAATATTTCGCCGTGAGCTTTTCGCCTGTAGCTTTTTCGATCATGTCGTTCCAGTAATATTTTGCACCGGGTTTAAACACTTTATCCATAAAATATTTTCCGACTTCTGGTTTCCCTGCAAAACTTTGATTTGCAAAATCATTTGATTTTAGCACATTTTCAGTGATATAATAGTAAAACTGAGATGCAAGCAATTCGCCAAGCAGATAGTTATGGTAATAACAAGGTGATGTTGCAATATGTACCTTGGAAGCCCAGTCGGGTTCGTTTCTGTCTTTGGGCCTTTTCAGTAACTGGTATTTTTCTACAAGGTCCCACCACAATTTATTCAGGTCCTGATCGGGATTTTCGTATAAACTTTTTTCAAACCTATACATTACCTGAGACCAACGGCTGAAAACAAGCATTTGCAATTTTAAACTTTTATTTACATTTTTTGCAATTTCTTCTTTTTCTTTATCAGAAATTCCAACTACATCTTTCAGCCATTGAGGGTTAGACGAAAAGCGTCCGAATAATTCTGCAATAGCTTCCGTAGTAAACGTGTGTGCAGGATCTCTCAGTAAATACGGAAGAGTACGATCAATATATTTATCATATATAGCATGTCCGAACTCATGCAGCAGCGTGTTCATCCAATTTTCATTATCCACTACATTACATAAAACTCTTACATCGCCTTCATTATCAATATCAGTGCAGAATGCATGCTGCATCTTGCCTTTCTGTTCATAAAGACTGCTTTTTGCAATTAGATCAGAAATATCGAAACCAAGTCCGGCATAATATTTTTTCGTTATTTCAACAATATCCTTACCTTTAAAATATTTGTCAAGATTTACTTCGTAAATTTTAGGGGCTTCCTGAAAAAACCTATTCTGATAATGCCATGGCATAAGTTCCTCTTTTTTAATTTTATAACGTTTTGCAAAATAAATATCCATTTCGTCTTTCAATTTTGCAAAACCATCTTTAGTCAGACTGTCCAATTCATTAAATATTTTTTCAATTTCTTTAGGATCCTGTTCTCCAAGCTTTAATCGCATCTCGTGATAATTATTGAAGCCGAGTTCTTTGGCCGCTTCATTTCTCTTTTTTACAAGTTTTAAAACATCTTCCGAAACATTTTTCCCTGATCTTTTAGTAGCGAGCCACGCTTCTTTTAACGAATCCGAATTAGTGGAATTTTTAAGGATACCTTCAATCTGGTTATCAGTATATTGCTTCCCGTTGATCTCCGCTCTGAATGTGTTAAATTTCTTTTCTATTTCGCTTTCCATATCAATGATCACTTTAAGCTTAGCGGTATCAATCTGGTTGGCGAGAAATCCGTTATACAAGAGTTCCAGTTCTCTTTTTTCCAAAGTATCAGTAATCGCAGTTGATTCCTTAAATGTTTTAAGTTTTTCAAAATCAACTTTATCAGAAAATAATTTAGTTAATTGAAAATCTAAATCAGCAGCCTTTTTGTAATCTTCATCTTTGCCGCTGATATTGGCATTCCACGAAGCCAAATTACATTCCTTGTATAAAGGAATCAGTTTTGATTCGAAGGTTTTGATAAATTCTTTAAATTCTTTCACTGTTTTTTCGTTTTTGTTAGATGAACCACATCCGTTGATTAGCAATGCTATCAGAGCTATACCTGCGACAGCACAAAATTTTTTACCTATGTCCTTTTTCATTTTTCAAAAAATTTAATGGATAAATTATTCACAAAGATATATATATTTCTATACCCATGCATTTCCAAATCGGTCAGTATAGAATATTTCACCTATATCTTTCCGTTCTCTATCGGCAAGTTCCCTAATTTTCAAATCTTTATCAAGAATATCAGATTTGCCAAGATAACCTATTGCGATTACAGTAACAATATAAAATTCATCAGGAATATTAAAGTGATTTTTTATCATTTCAAAATGAAAACCAGCCATCTGATGTGTGTACAAGCCTTCATGCATGGCTTGTATGGTCATATATGCAACCGATTGTCCCACATCATATATAGAATGAATGTTTTCACGATTATTATGATTGAAATTTTTCTTCGCAAGGCTCACAATAAGCACGGGGGCATTTTTTGCCCATCTGATGTTCATATCTACCAGGCTGTTTAGAATTTTATTATATGTTTCTCTGCCCTTTTCTCCCACAATAAACCTCCATGGTTGTTCATTATAGGCGGATGGCGACCACCTTGCAGCCTCAAATATTCTCTGAAGTTTTTCTTTTTCTACAGCATCTTCGCGAAATGAAAGCGGGCTCCAGCGGCTCTCAAGAAAGAAATGTATTCCATACTTTGTTTTTGCAAGTTTGGACATAAATATCAATTTAATGATTTATAAACTGTGCTTTATTTTACGCGCTTCTCTTCAACCTGAATGATCTCATAGGTTGAAGCATCATAGATGAAAGCCACTACATAACAATGGTTTTCATTCCATTCAGAATTAAGTGTTATTGAACAGTTCTTAATGAATTGTGCATTTTTCGGAGTGGTTCCGGTTAATAATGTATCGCCCCAGGTGCCATTCAGCGAGCCTCTCAATACATGCCTGTGAATATAATGATAGGCAATAGAGTCTTGAGTTTGTTGAGGTTTAACAATGCTGTCTTCTGTAAGATAGGCGCAAATCTTATATGTGCCTGTTATATCCATGAGGGCATCACATTCAATGGCTGAATTTACCATTCGTGTAGAAGTATTGTATGAGTTAGTTATTTCAATAATTGCCTTTGGCGTATCATTTTTTATACTCTCTATTCTTGTACCCCATGCATTTGCATCAAGAACAAAGTTTGCTGCTCCCCAATCTGTACGGCTAATCAAGCCTTTTGGGATGGAGGTCCCTATTGGGAAAGTGTTGTAAATATCATCTCCCGTAAATGTAGTAAAATCATACGACCATGTACCATAAGGGTCGGGTTCTGCTAATTCTCCTGCATGGATTGAAATCAAAATGAATTGTTCGCCATAATACGTTTTCAACTGTTGCGCAATTGTGCTTGCGTTGGGGCAATTTGGACATTGATGCCCCGTAAATTCCTCAAGCAGAATCTTCCTCACAGTATCCCCTTGGTTTTCAGTTTCTGTTTCTTTATAAGGAGGCTCTACTTTATCACAGGAAGCAAAATACATTATTGATATTGCAATTATAAGGGATAAAGCGCAGAAATATTTTTTCATATCATATAAATTAAAAGCTGCTGATAATTGTTAATGTTACGCCATTTGAAGCCGGAACAAATCTGCAAACACCCCCCACGCATAAAATTCCTTCTCTCTGTTTTCCGTAAGTAACTGAAATTCTGTTGGCATTTTTAATAAATCCGAATGATGCATTGTAATAGTGGAACCGTTTGTCTTTTTCCTTATTCCCGTAATTATACATATCGCCAACCGAGAAGAACCATTTGGGAGCAATGGTATATTGCAGCATAGCCATAACCCAGTTTCCTTTGTCCTGTTTGGTATATAAATGTTGCAGTTCTAGTTGCAGCGATTTTTTGTCCTTTACTTTGTATGACAGATCAAGTATCCCGATATGTGAATATATTGTCGGAGCTCCGGGATGTCCTTCTATTGCTTCTTTATTGTATGATTTATAAAGATAAGTAAGAATTGCTTTTAACTTTTTACTGATTTTCCTGCTTATTTCAATATTAAAATCTTCGTAATACAATTCTTTTCCTACTTTGAAAAAATCAGATTTATATCCCAGTGTTCCGCTTTCCATAATAGCAGTAGTATCATCAATGGAAACTCTGTCAATAGAGGTTACTTTGGAATAGTTAATCGAAATATCTGTTCCCCATTTACCGCCAAGTTTTGTGTTCTTTTTTATGTTATATGTAATTTCTCCCTGCATTCCAAGTTCTCCGTTAGATTGTGTCGAAAATGGATACATGGCTGCAAGGCTGTACGAATGTTCTTTGGTAAGAGCAGGAAGATAATTTATGTTAAGTACATTTCCCGTGATACTCCTGTCTGAACGGAAATCCATATTATCAATTCGTTTAGCGGATAATGAAACACCAAGACCTTTCTGCGAAAATGTTGCCGAACCGTATAAAGCTTCTCCTGGTTTATAAATATAATTGTTCACAGCCGACGGGTCATTTATCTTATAAGCATACTCGCTTACGAAATTTATTTTACCGCAGACAATATTAGTACGCCCTGCGAATGCAGCAACATTTTCAGGCAATTTATAAATTGGGTCCATGTCTTTCTGATACTTACTTACCACGCTGCCTCCTATGGTGATTTTGACTTTTTTTTCAGCCCAGCTTTTGATCATGTCATTAAGAAAAAACTCACCGTCAGCGCCCCGAACAATTCCGGGTCCTTTATCAAAAAAGAAACGCTGGTTTCCGATAAGCCCTTTCACTGTAATTCCTTTTAGCGGAGTATAAATAACATTAATTCCATCTATTGAATTGTCTAATCCAAGATTCCAGTCTTGATAAGCACGGAAAATCAATCCATTTCCGAACTGTTCGTAGAAATTTCCAATAGTAACTTTCAATTCATCCGATTTATAAGATGCAAATCTGTAAGGAATGCCATTGCCTTTATATCGTGGATCAAAGCCTTGCATTACATTCTGATAACTTTCGTACCGCAAGCCGGCAGAAAAATCGCCATTTGTATAAAGAATATTTGCAAAAGCATTCATTAAAACTTGTTCCGGCACTTTGGGAGCGCCAATTAGCGAATCTTCCATGTAATACTGTGCATCCATCTGGAAACTGCCATGAATCTGTCCTGCTTTAAGAAATTCCTGAGATCTGGAAATAACAGGAAACACACAAATCAAGATGACTAATTTGCATGCCAGGGTTTTATTCTTTTTAACCATTTAGTAAGTTTTGTTAGATTTGGTAATTTACTCGCCTAAATCCTGTCCGGCAACAACTTCTTTTACAACATTATAGAGGTCTATTTCCGAGCCTTCAGTATAAGTTACATGCTGCCATACCACTTCACCGTTGCCGTTTACTACAAATGTGTGAGGAACCTGGTTTATGTTTAGTGCCCGGTATAAATCTTTATTCATATCCAGATAAACGTCATAATCCCAGTTCTTGCCGTTAACAAAAGGTTTTACTTTATCTACGCTCTTTGCATCATCAATTGAAACAGCAACTAATTTAACTCCTGTTTCTTCCTGCCACTCGGGGTAAACTTCCTGAATGGCTTTTAGTTCCTTCAGGCAGTTGGTGCACCACATTGCCCAGAAACTTATGATTATCGGCTTTCCATTATTTGAAAGCTGTGAGATGTTAAAAGTAGCGCCATCCAATGTTCTCACATTGACAGAAGGCAATTGAAATTTTTTGGCTGACGATTTTATTTTAGTGGTATCCTGACAAAATACGATAAATGTTCCCGGAAAGAACAGTACGATAAATAAAATTATTTTTTTCATAGTACGGATATTTAAAAGTCGACAACTGAAAACAAAAGATATTTCACTTTGCTGACCTTTATACCTAAATTCCAAAAAAATGAATTCAAGTTCAAAGTGCAACAAATTTAGTCAGAATGACATTATCTTTACAAAATATTTAAAATAAATTGCAACCCTTTAAAAATTACATTGTCTTTTGTTAACGGAAAGGAAACTGGCTTGACTTTAGCTCATATTGATATCCACCGGGAATTGGTTGAACAGTGCAGATTTGGCAGCAGCAAAGCGTGTTACAAATTGTATAAATTGTATGCTAAGGCTATGTTCAATATTTGCCTGCGAATGCTTAACAACAGGAGCGAAGCCGAAGATATGCTACAGGAAGCTTTTGCCGATGCTTTTCAGCGATTAAACAGTTACAGGTATGAATCAACATTCGGCTCATGGCTGAAACAGATAGTAGTGAATAAATGTATCAACGAACTGAAAAGAAAAAAAACGGAAATAAAATTTTTAGATAAAATTGAAGATGTTGATATGGCTGAAGAAAGCAATGATAACCCATCGGAGTATGAACTTGCACTGAACGTACAAAATATAAAAAATGCCATGCAGCTTTTGCCCGACGGAAGCAAAGTCATATTTTCTCTTTATCTGTTCGAAGGATATGACCACACCGAAATAGCAGAAATACTCAACATTTCCGAATCCACATCAAAATCGCAGTATATGAGGGCGCGACAGAAAGTAAAAGAAATTTTATCAAAAAATAATTTGTATGAAAGATAAACTTGAAAAATATATTTCGGAAAACAGGCGGCTTTTCGACGATCATGAACCCGGCGATAAATTATGGAATAAAATCGCTGCAAATATTAAAAAACCGGAAATCCGCAAGAGCAATAACTTCGGCTTTATATGGAAAGTGGCGGCGGCCGTCATAATTTTTGTTGCGTCATATTTTTTTCACGATTATATGCATCACGCGAATCATATAAATGCCCCGCTTGCCGTTAAAGAAAAAGAAAAAACAGTTATTAAAAATAAACCGAACCCCGTATATAATACAAAAGTTGAACATCCGGTATCTGTTATAAGTAGCGCTGTGAGCAAAAAACAAAATATTGCGGTAATAAATAATAAAAATGTTCGGCCCGACAATAATGAATTAGCCGAAATGAAAGCATATTATACAATACAGATCAACGACAAAGAGAATGAAATATATAGATTCACAGCTTTTAATCCTAATATAAAAAAACAAATCTGTGTCGAATTTTCTCAACTTGACAGTATTTACAATAGTTTAAAAAAAGATTTGAAAGATAATATTGATAACAAAGAAGTGGTTGAAGCCATGATACAAAATTACCACATACGGCTTGAAATACTTGAAAACATGTTAAATCAGCTTAAAGAAAATGATACAATAAAAACGAAAAAAAATCACTATGAAATATAATAAATTTAATATTCCGATAATTTTAATATTTCTGTTTCTGCCTTTTGCCGGTAAACCGCAGATTTTTGAAAAACAAAAAAACATATCCAGATCGTTTGCGGTTAGTAAAGATTGCAGTATTCAGGTCAGCAATAAATACGGCGACATTCACATCGTACCATGGGACAAAGACTCGGCATGCTTTAGTATTGATATAAAAGCAGCAGATAAAGGAGAAGCGGATGCAGATAAAATGCTCAATGCTATAGACATTGATTTTACAGGGTATTCATATTATATTGTTGCAAAAACAGTTATTAGCGACAACAAAAGTCAGGTGCTTTCAGGTCTTTCGGATATGGCAAACAGCCTGTTTAATACAGGAAAAAAAGTTGAAATAAAATATTTTATATATGTTCCGCAAACAGCATCGCTCAAAGTAGAAAATAAATATGGAAACATATACACGACTAATCATTCCGGGAATGTACAATTTATTTTATCGAACGGCGACCTCAAAGCCAACGACCTTACCGGTAATGATACAAAAATTGATTTGTCGTTTGGAAATGGCGTGGTCAATACAATTAAAAACGGAAAATTGACAGTAGGTTATTCCGACTTCGACATCAAAAACGCAGAAAATCTTGCAATTGAAAGCAAGTCGGCAAAAGTAAACATTTCAAAAGTGAAACATCTCGACATCAGCTCGAAGCGTGATAAATATAATATTGATACTGTCGGCACGCTTAACGGGCAAACTAATTTTTCTTATATCAATGCATATTTTCTGAAAGAAAGTTTTTTTCTTAATGCCTTATATGGTAATATAAATCTTTCGGAAATAACCTCTGATTTTAAATTTGTAAATATCAATTCCGACTGCACCGATATTAATCTGTGTTTTCAAAAAACATCTTCTGCAAATATTAGTATGTTGTGCAAAAAAACCCAACTAAGCTATCCGCCTGTAATTACAGGATTACAAAAACGGGTGCTAAATGAAAAATCCAATGAATTCGCTGTTTCAGGAACTATTGGTTTAGAAATCCAGCCAGGTTCAGCCGTTCAGATAAACGCTGTTTCGGGCAGCATTATATTAAATACAAAATAATTTTTCAAAAAATTGCAACCCTTCAAAATTTATTTTGTCTTTTATGTCAGACATGAAAAATTCGTTGTTGATTTTTTTTAAAAAGTATAAACCTAAAATGTCCTTTATGAAAACTACAAGCATCCTTTTATTTTCATCTGCATTTTTTTGCCTTGTATGTCTTGCATCATGTATCCGTCTTCACGCCATTGAAGGAAACGGGAATGTTACAATGGAAAACAGAAATGTGAGTCCTTATTCTGAGGTAAGATCCGAAGGTTCATTTAATGTTTATATTTCTTACGATATAGTACAGTCGGTAAAAGTAGAAGCCGAAGAAAATCTTTTACCTTATATTGAAACAGATGTTCATGGTTCTACATTGATTATTAAAACAAGAGACCACAGAAACATTGAAAACAATTACCCTATTCGAATATACATAAAAACCCCTACGATAGGGAATATTGAACTGTCGGGCAGCGGAATGATTAATTGCGACAGTGTGAATGCATCATACCTGAATCTGCATTTATCGGGCTCGGGTGATATGAGTGTAATTGCGTTAAGTAATAAAATCAAAGCGCATGTATCTGGTTCCGGTGAAATCAACCTGAGAGGCATTGCAAACGAAACGGATTTTGACATCAATGGTTCGGGTGATATCCATTCGTATAATCTTCAACAGGATACTTGTTTTGCAGATATATCAGGCTCTGGCGACATGTATGTGTATGTAGTTAAATTTTTAGATGTACGAATTTCCGGCAGCGGAAAAGTACATTATCAAGGTAATCCCGTAGTAAATACGTCTATTACGGGCTCTGGAATGGTTATCCATGAATAGTTTAGAGTTAAAAACACTAATTACACGAAGTAAATGACCATAAATTACAGCGAAGCAAATAACCACTAATAATTAAATAACTGATGAAAACCAAATTATTGTTTTTTATTCTGACATTTCCTCTTTTTTTAAACGCACAGGAATATCTCAGTGCCGTAGGATTAAGGGGCGGGTTGAGCTCTGGTGTTACATGCAGGTTTTTTAGCAACGATGAAAACGCTATAGAGGCATTGTTGAGTTTCAGAGACTGCGGTATACAATTAACTGCTATGGAAGAAAAATTTATGCCTGTATTTTTGAATTATTCCGAACATATTTTTCTTTATTATGGATATGGCGGACACCTCGGATACTCAAAATGGCCGGATGAAGATTATTATAATTCTCACCGGTATTATATAAATGCTTTACCTCTGGTTGGAATTGACGGCATAGCAGGTCTCGAATACAGATTCTATAAATTTCCGGTTACCACGGGAATTGATTTCAAGCCATTTTCAGAGCTCGGCGGACGAAGATTTTTCAGACTAAATCTTTGTGATTTCGGAATAACATTAAAATATACGTTCAAAAAATAAATCAATTCTTCCGAAGTATCGTAAGACAACACTATTTCGAAACAATAAAAAACTACAGATATGAAAAAAACTTTTCTTGTTATTACAGCAGCAATATTGCTAGGGGCAGGCACTTCATCTGCTCAGGATGAAAAAAATCCTGCTAAAAAAGATGATAATATTAAAACCCTCTTCGGAAATAAAAGCTTAAGCCATGGCGGATATGCATCATTAAGTGTGGGGTATTCCGAAGTAAACGATAAGAATGCTTATAATACAGGTTTCCGTGGCGCATGGATTATCGGGCATACTTTTGCCATAGGTATCGGCGCTTGTGGTTTTAGCAATGACCTGAATATCGACAATGTTCCGGGCGCACATGAATATGGTCTGCGCGGAGGTTACGGAGGGCTGTTGATGGAACCAATATTGCTGCCTAAATTTCCAGTTCACCTTTCTTTTCCAATATTACTCGGTGCAGGCGGCGTTGAATATGTGAACTCATATTACAACGACAATTTCGATAGATTTACTTATGTTGAAGATTCTGATGCTTTTTTTGTGGCAGAACCGGGAGTAGAATTGGAAATGAATCTGCTGAAATTTGTACGTCTTGCTATTGGTGCTTCTTACCGTTTTACCAAAGATGTAAATATCGAAAATGAAAAACATGATGTATTGAACGGCTATAACTTTGGATTAGCATTAAAGTTTGGAAAGTTCTAAAGAATATATAGGAAATATGAACCCCTGTATAAGCAAAAAACTTCTTCGATTTTTTTAACCGGACAATAGTGAAAAATAATTATAGGGCATCTCTAAATACTATGGAATACGTCATTGCGAGGGAGGAACGACCGAAGCAATCTTGCTGAAAATGAGATTGCTTCGCTACGCTCGCAATGACGCTCTTGGAGTTTTTAGAGATGCCCTATACTCCGGTATTACTGAATTTAAGGGTTTTTGCTTTCTTAAATCTGTTAAGTTTCTGTATATATACAAACCCTATTTAACAACAGTTAATTTCTTGGTAAAAGTACTGTTGCCGATGTTAATATTCAGGTAGTATATGCCCTGTGTCAGATTATTTCCGTTAACATTTATCTGGTGCGTACCTGCATTGAACGAACTTTCTTTAACAGTCCAAACTTTTTCACCAATCAGATTATAAACATTGGCAGAAACTTTTTCCGTTTGTGATAACGTAAATTCAACATTTGTACTGTTGCTGAAAGGATTGGGGTAAACATTGATGTTATCAACAATTCCGTCAATATTATTAATTCCTGCATCTGGAAGAGGTGCGCTGAACGCAGCTTGTTTAACATTTTTATCAGAGTTATCCTGTATCCAGGCAACTACAGCGATTTGATCGTTATTATAAATATAAGCAGGTAAGGGAACTGCAAAATTGATTACCTGGGATTGTCCTAACGTCCATGTTGTTGTAAGATTAGTTCCCTGACTACTGGGAAGCATTTTTCTCATTATATCATAAAAATTTTTTTCACCATTTGAACCAGGAGCGAAAGTAAAATGAATTTCGTTTTCCGTAATAGCTACATGGCATTTTAATGGACCTGTAACAGTTAATGCTTGTGTACAATTAATAGTACAGGTAATGAATATTGAGTCATGGTCGCTTGATAAAGTATGAGAAAGATTCATCGTAAAAGGAGAAGAAACAGCATATTCGTTATTTATAAGAGCTTGAGTATAATTACCCGGATGACCATTAAACACATTTCCGTCTTCTAACCCATGCGGGACCCCGACCCCGGCAACACCATAATAACTAACTCTGGTTGCAACCTGGGATGAATTCTGTGCATTCATCGGGTCTGTTCCCGGCCAATCCGTCTGATATTTAACCGAAACAACTTTAGTTTCGTTTGCATCTAATAAAGTTTTTAAAGCCGGATTAATTGCAGCACAAGGTCCACAGGACGCATTCGAGAATTCTTCAAACAACACCAATCTCTGAGATTGTGCGTTTACATTTGCGCCTATCAATATAATCAATACTGCTGCTAAAGCAATGTATAATAGCTTTTTCATAAATTCCCTGCTTCTTTATACAAAAATATATGTTTTTTAACTCCTAATGAAATTTTTTCTAAATTTGTTGCACTTCGAACTTGAATTCAGATTCAGTATAAAAATCAAGATTAGAAAAATTTGAAAAGCTTTTAGAAAAATAAATAAAAGGCACCTCTGAGAACTCAATTGTCGTCATTGCGAGCGTAGCGAAGCAATCTCATTATTAGCAAGATTGCTTCGGTCGTACCTCCCTCGCAATGACGTATTTCATAGTTTTTAGAGATGCCCTAAACATAATTTTTGCCTGATAAAATATATGACAGCAAAAGATCTGATAATAAATTCCATTATTCCGCTCAAAACTTCTGATACAGGTCTGAATGCTCGAAATATAATGGAAGACTTAAGGGTTTTTCATCTTCCGATTGTGAACAATGAAGAATTTCTTGGGCTAATATCACAAACAGATATTGATAATCTGAATATTCCGGAAGAGCCTTTGGGTAACCATAATCTTTCGCTTTCAAGACCTTTTGTTTACCAGGATCAGAATATTTATGAAATAATCGGAATATTTTCTTCGCTTAAACTTACTTTATTGCCTGTATTGGATAGAAGTAATAATTATCTTGGGGTGATAACTCTCGCCGAGCTGGTTCAGAGTTTTGCAAAATTAGCTGCGGTGGGTAACCCTGGAGGTGTGATAATTCTTGAACTCAATGACAAAGACTATTCGTTATCGGAGATAGCACAGATAGTAGAATCGAACGATGCAAAAGTTCTTGGGCTGTACATTACTCCTTTTCCTGATTCTACTAAGATCGAGATTACCGTCAAATTGAACAAAATTGACATTCGCCCCGTGCTACAAACCTTCTATAGATATAATTATAGCGTAGCAGCTTTATTTTCTGAAGACGGAGACAGCGATGTGATAAAAGAAAGGTTTGACTCCCTGATGAATTACCTGAATATTTGAGCCGATGTTTTCGTGCACTCTTTTTTCCCTTATGCTTTGCTTCTGCCCGAACACGATACCTGCGGTTCCGGAGTATCAGATTTTTCAGCCCGATTCAACATTTGAAATCACCGATACTATTCGTAAACCGTATAATTTATTTGTAAATAAAATTATACTCTCCGGAAATAAAATCACCAAGCCCCCGATTATTTATCGTGAACTTTTATTCCACGAAAATGATACAATTGCTTCGGATAAGCTGCCAGAAATTATTGAACAATCCAGGAAAAACCTTTTAAACACTTCCCTTTTTAATTTTGTTACAATTGACACTTCCGGTTTTTCGCCAGGGAAAATCAATATTACCATTGATGTTATTGAGCGCTGGTATTTATGGCCATTGCCATTTTTTCAACTTTCTGATCGGAATTTTAATGTTTGGTGGGAAACAAAAGATTTTTCAAAGGCTGATTACGGCTTATATCTTACCATGGATAATTTCAGGGGAAGAAAGGAATCTTTAAAATTAAATATTCGTCTTGGATTTAATGAAATCTATGGATTATCATATAATATCCCGTATATAAATAAAAAAAGAACTATCGGGCTTGGAATAGCCGGTGGTTTTTCAGGTAATCATGAAGTTCCTTATGCTACCATAGAAAACAAACAAGGGTTTTTCAAAGACAAAAAAAATTATCTTCAACAAAATATTTTTGGAGATTTTAATATTACGTTCAGAAAAAACATATTCAGCATCCATACTTTCCAGCTGAACTATAATGATTATTTATTTGCTGATACACTTCTGAAATTAAACAGCGATTTCGCTGCAAAAAAACATCTTCAATTCCTCTCTTTCTATTATCAACTTAAATGCGATCACAGAGATATCAAAGCCTACCCTCTTAACGGATATTATTGTGATCTGGGATTTGAAAAACATGGCTTTGGATTGTTGAAGAGAGAAGACATAGATTTTGCATTTATACATACTTCTGTCAGAAAATATTGGAATTTGTCCAAAAGACTGTATTTTGCCGGAGGAATAAATGCGAAAGTGTCAACAAGCGCACATCAGCCCTATTTTATAGAAAGAGGACTTGGATTTGGAAACGACTTTGTCAGATCTTATGAATACTACGTTATTGACGGACAAAATTTTGTTTTACTCAAATCAAATATTAAATTTGAAGTAATACCGACAAGGATAAAGAAAATAAATTTTATCCCGACGAAAAAATTTAGTACTCTTTTTTATGCACTTTATCTGAATGTTCTTGCTGATATTGCGTATGTGGATAACAAGGGTATAGGTAATAATACATTGCCAAATTCAACTCTTTTCGGGACAGGTATCGGTCTTGATTTTGTAACTTATTACGACAAGGTATTACGTGTTGAATATTCTATCAATAAAATGGGCGAATGTGGATTTTTCCTGCATTTTGTGGCTCCGATATAAATATACTCGTTCTTAACAGGTTTGCCTGCCTGTTCGGGTAGTCCAGACGAAAGCAACCCTGCTCGGTAGGAAGGCAGCCAATAACTAAAGAATCGAAATATTAATACACACACATTAGACATTATATAAGTTAGGTTCATATATTTGACTTGTTTGTTTCAGTATGCTCTTTATTTATGGACATCTAATTGTTAATTGTTTTAACTTTGCGCTATAGAAATTCTAACTTATATAACTGATGTTACGCAGATTGTCCCGATAGGGACAACCGCTTGGTAAAATTTTCTGTGTTTGTTCTGCTTTTTTTACCAAGCGGTTATGCCTACGGCATATTCAATTATGCGTAACATCAGTTATATAATATCTATTACTAAACATAAAAAAATGAAAAGAAAAATGACAATAAGCAAAATCTGGGTACTCGTTTGCCTTTCATGTTTAATGATATTTGTGCAATGCAAAAACGGAAACAAAAGTAAAGCGGAGAGTAAATATTCTTTCATCTATTATAAAAAAACCATTCAGCATAAATATAATTGTATGATGCAGGGGCTTCCTGCCGAAGAGCCTAAAACCATTGCACAATTTGATGAATTACCACTGGATGCTTTATGGGACACCATTGAAAAAACAGTTTGTTTCGTTACAAGCACAGGTGTTTATAAATGCAATTACAGAGAAAAAACAACTCCGGAAAAAATTTCCGAAAAATTGAAAAATAATATTTGGTTTGGGGAATCATGGATTGACAGTTTGACAAACAGGATAAGGTTTTCATATTATATTTCGTATAAGAATTTTGATGACAGTCTGAAAAACCGTTACAGGGAATTGAGGTCGAAAACGGATTATCTGCCTCAATGGGGTGATAGCGGCATTGCTTACATAACGGAATTAGATAAAATAGGAAAGTGGAAAATTATTACCGATGCAGCTACAAAAACTACTGCCGGTCTTACGCCAGGTTTTTCAGTTCTTAATAAATCTCTCGAAAATGAAAAAAAGAAAGTCCTTTCTGTTCAGCATTTACTCAGCAATTCAACATGCCTTAATCAGGTACCGGTAGAAGCTTATAATATCAGGTGCCTTGATACTACTGAGTACAGGAAATATGCTATTGATAAATTAGTATCAAAGAAAGTGACCGAATACAAGTTAATAAAAACAGGTCCGAAATATGATTTGATTATTGCCGTGGAGTATGGAGATACGCCGCATTACACATCGCCGGTACTTTTGGTAAATAAGGAAAATAACGAAGTAAAGGAACTTAGCGGAATAAATTATGACCAGATGGGATTATTTATCCTTGACAATTATGTTATGTTTGCAAATGAATACAATAATTCAGATTCTAGAATATTTGACAAATCCACATTTAAACTGATACTTCACGAGCCTTCGGCAGAGCAATCCATACTGATAAAAAATTGAAAAACAAGATATATCGGGCATCTGATATAAGCTTATTTTCAAAGATAATAACCTAAAATCCGTAAGTTTTATTTTACTACGCTCAGGGTGATATTGCTCAAGGTTACCGTCAGTCTGAGCGAAGTCCATGCCTGCCGGCAAGGCAGGGAGATGGTTAGAACGAGTTATCCCCACTCGCCGGTGATAGGAGCAAAATAATATTTTTGCAAACCGGTTCCGTATCGGTATAATTTGTAATTTGGCTCCTGTTAAATTTATTTTTTATGAATATTGGATTATTCGGTAAATCCTTTTCTGACGACTTTGACCAAAGCATACAGCAATTGATTTTAAAACTCGAAAAGGAAAGTTGCAACATTTACGTATATGAGCCTTTTGCCCGATTTTTGAAAAAGAAAGTTAAGTTTTTATCTCGGATTATAGCTTTTACAAAGCACGAGGAAATCAAAGATAAACTGGATTATCTTATCAGTATTGGCGGCGATGGAACGTTGCTTAACACGATTACCCTGGTTAAGGATTCGGGTATTCCCGTTTTGGGTATTAATACAGGAAGGCTGGGATTTCTTGCAAGCATTTCAAAAGAAGATATTATCCCGGCAATTAACGATATTTTTGAAAAAAAATATATTCTCGAAAAACACTCACTCCTTAGGCTGGATACCGAAAATGATCTGTTCGGAGAGTGGAATTATGCATTAAACGAACTGACCGTGATGAAGAAAGACACTTCGTCGATGATCATGATAAATACTTATGTAAACGAAGAATATCTTAACTCATATTGGGCTGATGGATTGATAGTGGCTACACCTACCGGATCAACTGCTTATTCGCTGAGTTGTGGAGGCCCGATTATTACACCTGAATCGGAAAATTTTATCATTACGCCCATTTCCTCTCACAATTTAACAGTACGTCCTATCGTTATTCCTGACAGGTATACTATTAAATTAAAGGTTTCTGATGGCAGGAACAGGCGTTTTTTGGTTAGCCTTGATTCCAGAACCCAGACAATTGATGAATCAATAGAATTGCAGATAAGGAAGGCTGATTTTAAAATAAACCTTGTTAGGCTGGATAGTGAAAAGTTTTTTTCAACCATCAGAAATAAGCTGATGTGGGGATTAGATAAGAGGAATTAACACTTCAGATAATTTTTTGAGCTTTGTTGAAATAAAGAATAACTTTGCAATTTAATAGATTTATTAAAAAAAATACACAACATATATTAAAATAGCTTTTATTTCGTTCTACTACAAAATATCAAATAGGGATTATTCGTTATCCAAATTCTGATAGAGTATCGTTTTAAGATCAAAATGAAAAAAATATTTATTGCCATTATTGCTTTTGCTTCGTTCCTGCCGGTGCACGCTCAGCGGAATGAGATTGGATTAATGCTCGGAACATCCTACTATCTTGGCGACCTGAATCCTTCTAAACAGTTTCTCCTCACAAAACCGGCAGGTGGTGTGATTTACAGATATATTATCAATCCCAGATGGGCGGTAAAAATGAACGGATTATTTGGGTCTCTTGCAGGGGATGATGCGGTATCTAAATTTAATGAAAAACGAAACTTGAGTTTTAAATCAAATATTTTTGAAATATCCTCACAAATAGAGCTGAATTTCCTTCCTTACATAACAGGAAATACGAAAGAGAATTATTTTACCCCCTATATTTTTGCCGGGCTTTCTGTTTTTAGCTTCAATTCAAAAGCCGAATATGATGGTGTTTGGTACAAATTACAACCATTGGGTACAGAAGGCCAAGGAACATCAAAGTATTCTGACAGAAAACCTTACTCATTGATGAATGTTTCTTTTCCTTTTGGATTGGGCTTTAAATATAGCGTTGGAGAAAATGTTTGCATTGGCGCAGAATGGGGTATGAGAAAAACTACTACTGATTATTTAGATGATGTGAGCACTACTTATGCCGATCCTGTGGTACTTGCCGCTGAAAATACTGCTATTGCAGCTATTTTGGCTGACCGCTCGCTAAGAAATGTTGGAGAAAATGTTAATAATACTGATTTGCAGAGAGGCAATTCGGTGACAAAAGACTGGTATTCTTTTGCAGTGGCTTTTATTACAATTAAATTCAAAACAGGGGGAAAAGGTTCTTGTCCTGCATATAACAAAAATTCCAATTTCAAAGAATATCTCAAAAAAGATTGATTGTGATTCAAAATTAATAGATATCTATGTGATTACCTCATTATACTTTGCACGGTGTAAAATTGTACATTTTATTTATAAGTTCCAAACCCCAAATCTCGAGTCCAAAATTCCAAGAAAAAACGCTTGGGGCTTGAGGTTTGGAATTTGTGACTTGGAACTTTTTTCGTAATTTCAAAATGTAACAATTTATCCTGTTTCATGTATAGGTATGTGTAATGAGGTTTTTTTGTAGGCTTTCAAAAAGTATGAGTTTAAAAGAAAAAATAAACATATCGAAATTGCCCAAACATATTGCTATTATTATGGATGGTAATGGCCGTTGGGCAAAACAAAAAGGCAAATCACGCACATTTGGTCATCAGAATGGTGTTATTGCAGTTAAAGAAACTACTGAAGCTGCTGCCGAATTAGGAATTAAATTTCTTACGCTTTATGCTTTTTCCACGGAGAACTGGAGCCGTCCTAAATTCGAAGTAAATGCTTTAATGAAACTACTTGTAAAAACAATAAATAAAGAAACCAAAGCACTAAATAAAAATAATATCCGTTTATTAGCCATTGGCGATCTGAAAAGTTTACCTGGTAATTGTTATCAGGAACTTCAGGAAGCGATAACCAATACGGCAGGAAATACACGTATGTCGCTTGTTCTTGCCTTGAGCTACAGCTCAAAATGGGAAATTGTGAATGCAGTGAAACGTATTGCCGACTTAGTTAGCAGAGAAGAAATTAAAATAAATGAAATTAACCAGGAAATGTTTAGTCATTATCTTACCACTCAAGGCATTCCTGATCCTGAATTACTGATAAGAACAAGCGGAGAATACAGGATAAGCAATTTCCTTTTATGGCAAATCGCTTATTCCGAATTATCTTTCACCACTAAGTTATGGCCCGATTTCGGGAAGGAAGACCTGTACAAGGCGATCATTGATTATCAGAGCCGCGAAAGAAGATTTGGGAAGACGAGTGAACAAATTAAATTTAACTTGTAATGAAGAGAATTATTTTCGGGATTTTAACGATTTTCATTGTATATTCCATCCCCGGATACTCCCAGATTACGCTGACAGATGATTTATCAGAAATAAACTATGTTAGTCCCAAAGAATATGAGATAGGCGGAATCACTATTTCGGGAGTGCAATATCTTGATAACAACGTGCTTGTTACCCTTTCGGGTTTAACAGTAGGTGATACAATTAAAATTCCCGGCGAAAAAATTACAAAAGCAATTGAAAGTCTTTGGAAACAAGGACTTTTTGAAGATATTAAAATTTCCGCCTCAAAAATTCAGGGAAACCTCATTTTTCTTGATATCTATTTAAAAGAAAGACCACGGCTTTCCAAGTTCTCTTTTTCAGGTGTGAAAAAATCAGAAACCGACAAACTAAGAGAAGAGATAAAACTTACAAGAGGTGATGTCGTAACGGATAATGTGATGATTACCACTAAAAATATCGTTCAAAAGTTCTTTGTTGACAAGGGATATCTGTTTGCCACAGCTGATGTTTCAAAGAAAAAGGATACTACGGCTTCTAACAGTGTTGATCTCAATATTGATGTAAAGAAAAATGGAAAAGTAAAGATCAATAAAATCAATATATCCGGAAATAAAAGCATTGCCGACATTAAACTCAAGCGTGCAATGAAAAAAACAAAAGAAAAACATTTTTATCGGTTATTCGCCACTTCCCGGTTTAATGATGATGATTATACTAATGACAAAGTCAAAGTAATTGACAAATTCAATGAATTAGGATACCGTGATGCTAAAATCGTAAAAGATTCAGTGTATAAATTCGGGGCAGATGCAGTCAATATTGATTTTGTTATCGACCAGGGACACCCATACTATTTCAGAAATATTACATGGATTGGGAATACCAAATATACAGCAGAGGAGCTTAATTCTATTTTAAAAATTAAGAAGGGCGATATATACAACCAAAAGTCCCTTGATGCAAACTTGAATATGAATATGGATGGCAGGGATGTGAGTTCTTTGTATATGGATGATGGATACCTTTTCTTTTCGGTTACTCCTGTGGAAGTTAATATTCAGAACGATTCGATAGATTTGGAAATAAGAATATATGAAGGGAAGCAGGCTGTTATAAACAAAGTAACCATTTCGGGTAATACGAAAACAAATGATAATGTCATTATTCGCGAAATACGTACAAAGCCCGGACAATTATTCAGTCGATCCGATATTATCAGAACACAAAGAGAATTGATGCAGTTAAAATATTTTGACCAGGAAAAACTTTCTGTAAATCCAAAACCAAATCCTGCGGATGGAACTGTCGATATTGAGTATGTGGTCGAAGAAACTTCATCCGACCAGGTTGAGCTGTCAGGTGGATGGGGTGCCGGACGAATTGTTGGCACACTCGGTTTGTCTTTCAATAATTTTTCGGCGCATAATTTATTTAAAAAAGGCGCATGGAGGCCTTTACCTGCTGGCGATGGACAGAAGCTGAGTATTCGCGCTCAATCTAACGGAATTTATTACCAATCATACAATGTATCTTTTACTGAACCATGGCTGGGTGGGAAAAAACCAAATGCATTAACCGTATCGGCATATCATTCCGTTCAAACAAACGGAGTAAAGAAAAGTGATGCTTCAAGTCAATATATTATTATTGATGGCATTTCTGTTGAACTTGGAAAACGGCTGAAATGGCCTGATGATTATTTTACCCTTTACCATGGGCTTAACTTTCAACGGTATACCTTGCAGAACTTTACTTCATTTTCATTCCAGAACGGCAACTCCAATAACTTTAATTACAGCGTTATTTTTGGTCGCAACTCTATTGATGCTCCTATTTATCCGCGAACAGGTTCTGAATTATCTTTGTCAGTTCAGGTTACCCCCCCATACTCTCTTTTCTGGAATAAGGATATTAAATCAATGTCGGCTCAGGAAAAATACAAATGGATTGAATATCATAAGTGGAAATTTAGTGCATCAATCTTTACAAAACTGGCAGGAAATTTAGTGTTAAACACGCGTACAAAATTTGGCTTCCTTGGTTGTTATAATTCGCAATTAGGGGCTCCTCCATTTGAAAGATTTTATTTAGGCGGAGATGGGCTTTCAGGTTATTCACTTGATGGCAGAGAAATAGTTGGTATGAGAGGATACGGAAATAACACAGTTACACCCAAGGATGCTACTGGAAATTATATAGGCGGAATAATATTTAATAAATACACATTAGAGTTAAGATATCCGATATCATTAAATCCAATGGCAACTGTATACCCATTATGTTTTGTAGAAGCAGGTAATACATGGAGTGCATTCAAAGATTTCAATCCCTTTGATGTGAAAAGATCAGCAGGTGTTGGTGTAAGAATTTACCTTCCTATGTTTGGATTACTTGGGCTTGATTGGGGATACGGTTTTGATGAAATACCAGGAACTCCAGGTGCAAATAAAGGACAATTCCATTTTTCTATTAACCAGTCAATTGATTAAGTAATAACTGATGTTACGCAAATTCTTAAAATTAATTTATAAGTGTCACTCAGAGCCGTTCCGCACTTGCGGAACGTGTCGAAGAGTGACTATTCGGTCGACTTCGACACGATTGTCCTTACACTATCGTTTCAGGATAATCGGCTCAGTCTGACTAAATTAATCAGTAGTTTTTGAAACTTGGGGAAAAGTCAAAACAGTTTCTTAATATATGTAAAATTCATTATATTTGTTCATGTTTAAGTGAAACCAAATAAAGGAGTAACCATTATGAAAAAATCAATTTTATTTGTAGCATTTGCGCTGTTCTGTTCCATGTCGTTTGCACAGCAGAAATATGCCTTTGTCGATTCGCAATACATTCTTGATAACATTCCAGAATATTCTGCCGCACAGGACAAGCTGGATGAGTTGTCTATAGAATGGCAACAAGACATTGAAGCAAAGTTTAAAGAGATAGACAGCCTTTATAAAAAATTTGAAGCAGAAGTTGTATTACTTCCGGAAGATATTAAAAAGAAAAGAGAAAATGATATTGTTACCAAAGAAAAAGCTGCAAAGGCGCTTCAAAAGCAGCACTTTGGTAAAGAAGGCGATCTTTTTAAAAAACGTCAGGAATTGGTAAAACCAATTCAGGATAAAATTTATAATGCAATAGAAGCGTTGGCAACGGAAGGTAACTACGGAATTATTTTTGATAAATCAGGTTCGCTCACAATGCTTTATACTAATCCTAAGTTAGATAAGAGTGATGAAGTGCTGGATAAATTAGGATATAAACCCGGTACAGTAAAGGAAAATAATAAAGACGAAACCAAAGATGACAAATAAAAGTTTCATAAAAAAATAATTTTTTCTAAATTATTGTTGAAAATTAAATGAATTATTATAATTTCGCCCAAAATTAAAATATTAACTTATAAATAATAATATGAAAAGGATAGTTAAAATTGCCGCATTTATTGTATTGGCTTTTTGTGCTATTAATGTTAGCGCGCAAGGTAAAACAAAAATAGGTCATATTGATTCGGATTCACTTTTAAAAATTATGCCGGGGAGAGATTCTGCCTATATAAAAATTCAGAAAGAAGTAAAAGGTTATGAGGATCAAATAAAAACCATGCAGACTGAGTATGATGCTAAAGCTACGGACTATCAAACAAATTTGTTAACCATGTCAGAATTAATCAAGCAGACAAAAGTTGCAGAATTACAGGACTTACAATCACGTATTGAAAATTTTCAGAAATCAGCTCAGGAAGCTTTGCAAAAGAAACAAACTGAATTACTCCAGCCAATAATTAATAAAGCAAAAAAAGCTATTGAGGATGTTGCCAAAGAAAACGGATTTGCATATATTTTCGACAGCGCTCTCGGAACATTGCTTTATACGGGTGGAGGGGAAGACATTATGTCTCTTGTAAAAAAGAAAATTGGAATAAAATAAATTATATATAAAAAAAGCGCTAAACTTTTGTTTAGCGCTTTTTTTATGCTATTTTTTTCCTCCCTTATACCACCCTGCATACATTATATAGCTGTCGGCGATACGGTTTACCTGTCCTACTAATAATTCTTTATCAATAGATTTAACTTTTTTTGCCGGAACTCCGGCATATATGCTTCCTGATTCCACGACTGTGTTTTCCAGCACTAATGCCCCTGCCGCAATAATAGAGTTACTTTCTATCACAGCATGGTCCATTATTATAGCGCCCATTCCAATTAATACATTGTCATGGACAGTACAGCCATGCACAACTGCATTATGAGCGATCGAAACATTATTTCCTATAACTGTCGGCGCTTTCAGATACGTGCAATGAATAATTGCTCCATCCTGAATGTTTACTTTATTGCCCATCCGGATAGAATGAACATCGCCTCTTACTACTGCGTTGAACCAAACGCTGCATTGGTCTCCCATCATTACATCGCCTACAACCACTGCGGTATCGGCAAGAAAACAATCTTTGCCTAAAACAGGAGTAAAGCCTCTTACTGATTTAATAATAGCCATATAATGTTATGTTAAAATTAAAATGGAATAAGGAAAAAACATCGAGATAATTTTAATAATTTGACATTTGACATAATACATCATAACTGATGTTACGCAAATAGTATAAATAAATACAAAATTTAGAGGTCAGGCAGAGCCGTTTCGCATGTGCCACGTGCGGGACGAGTCGAAGCCAGCTCACAAGCCCACGCAATGGCTGGCTCAGAGTGACACTAACAAACAAATATATAATATGCGTAACATCAGATCATAAATTTAACATATCAATAGATTATTTTACAGATCCCGGATAATCTAATGAATAGTGAAGTCCCAAGCTTTCTTTACGCCTTAATGCCATTTTTATTATCAGGTAGGCAATATTTATCAAATTTCTTAATTCACAAATTTTAACAGTCAGAATAGATCTTTCATATAATTCTTCGGTTTCCCTATAAATTATTTCAAGCCTGTCGAGCGCTCTTTTTAACCGGAGATCAGATCGTACAATGCCTACGTAATTTGTCATAATGAATTGAAGTTCTTTTAATGTCTGTGTTATCAGAACCATTTCTTCATTTAAAACTGTACCTTCTGCATTCCAGTCAGGTATATCGTTGTTGAGAGGAATAGCGGATATTTTAGAAATAGCATCCTGACTCGCTCTATGGGCAAATGCCAAAGCTTCCAATAATGAATTAGATGCAAGTCGGTTTGCACCATGAAGCCCTGTACATGCACATTCGCCGGCAGCATATAAATTCATGATTGAAGATCTGCCAAATTCATCTGTCTTGATACCTCCACATGTGTAATGCGCTGCCGGAACTACAGGTATCATATTTTTAGAGATATCTACTCCGATACTCAGGCATTTTGCAAAGATATTTGGAAAATGATTGATCAATTCATTCTTGTCAATATGCCTGCAATCAAGATATACATAATCATCGCCGCTGATCTTCATTTCATTATCGATAGCTCGTGCAACAATGTCACGGGGAGCAAGCGATTTGCGCTTGTCATACTTATGCATGAATTCATTACCATCCATTGTTTTCAGGATAGCGCCAAAACCACGTAATGCTTCGGTGATCAGAAATGACGGGCGTTCATCGGGATTATACAGAGATGTAGGATGGAACTGAATAAACTCCATATTCTCTACCTTTCCTTTAGCCCTGTATACCATGGCTACCCCATCACCTGTGGCTATAGGGGGATTCGTGGTAGTAGAATATACATTTCCTGAACCACCTGTGGCCATTAAAGAAAATTTTGATAAAATAGTATCTATAAGGTTTGTCTCAGGGTTGAGCACATAAGCGCCATAACAAGTGATACCCGATGTTTTTTTATTGACTTCCGTTCCCAGATGATGCTGTGTGATTATATCCACAGCAAAATGATTTTCAAGCAATTTGATATTCGGATGATTCCGAACTTTCTCTAACAATGCGCGTTCTATTTCTTGTCCGGTACTATCTTTATGATGAAGTACACGATATTCCGAATGTCCGCCTTCTTTTGCAAGATCATATTTGCCTGTTGTCGTTTTGTCAAAATTTGTACCCCAGTCAATTAATTCCCGAATTCTTTCTGTCGACTCCGTAATGGTTATCCTTACTATCTTTTCGTCGCACAAACCTGCGCCTGCAATAATCGTATCCTGAATGTGTTTTTCATATGAGTCAGGGGTGTACATCACAGCAGCGATCCCGCCTTGCGCATACCTTGTATTAGATTCTTCTGCGCTGCGCTTGGTTACAACAATTACTTTCCCGTAGGGCGCTACTTTCAAAGCATACGTTAATCCGGCAATGCCAGAGCCGATAATAAGAAAATCCACTTTGTATCTCATAACGGTCCAAGGGAAATCTTAAACTATTCAGGATGAATTGCCTCAACCGGGCAAACATCAGCGCAAGCACCGCAATCTGTGCAAACCTCAGGATCGATTTTATAGATATCGCCTTCAGCTATTGCTTCTACGGGACATTCATCAGTACAGGTACCGCATGCAGTACAATCTTCGTTAATTTTATAAGCCATTGTTATATAATTTTAAGTTAATAACCGGATGCAAATATATTTGGTTAAAATGAATTTCATAAAGTTTTTTGTGTTTTTTTTCATAGGTTTAATTGTTAAATTGCCAACAGATGACTGTTTGACTAATGACTAATTTTGTTTTCATTATTCTATTGGCATTTGTTTCGTGGCGCACTCTAGTCCTTTACGCACCTAACACTAAAGCCTTGTGCCTTATTGTCGTTGAACCGGTACACCGTGGCGGTGCTGTAATTCAAGGAGCGACCCCATACGTGCGCGGCATCGTACTCCGTAGCCGTCCACCAGTCGCTGACGTTGCCAACATTGTTGAACGAGCCATCGAAGTAGCGATAGCCGCCCGGAAGGGCAGTAAAACCGCTGGTGTTAGTGCCAACATTCGCATGATTTGTCCAATGAACTGTTCCTGCTTCTTTTAGCTTGATGCCTTCATTTGTTCCCCGCCAGCCCCCCGCTGTTATGGTATCATAAGGAAAATCAGAAGAGCAAGTAGTACTTGTGCAAACCGCTTGTTCGAGGGTTGTCCATTCATTATGGCTTGGCACATGCCAGCCTGTGGGGCATAAGCCATTGGCATTGTTTACTGCATACCAGTTGTATATTGCGCCGTAAATTGGTTTGTAGGTTACACTATCGTTGCTATAGTAACACCGTGCGCCGGTTGTATTATTAGTCCATGCAGTGTTGTCGGTAGTAATAAGTGTTACAGGTGTTCCATTTTTATAATGTGTTGTTGTCAGGTTTTTTCGCATCCAGCATTGAGTGCCTATACTTACGGTATTGTAACTGTTCCCGTCAACGTCTGAAACATTACCACCACAAGCGGAGAATACATGATCTGAGCCGGTAGCGCCTGTCAAGCCGGTTGTTCCGGTTAAGCCCGTTGCACCTGTCGAACTTGTTGCTCCCGTTAAGCCCGTTGCACCTGTTGCTCCGGTTAAGCCGGTTTCTCCGGTTAAGCCCGTTGCACCTGTATCTCCAGTCAGACCTGTTGCTCCCGCCGAACCTGTCGCTCCTGTTGAACCGGTTGCTCCCGTTGAGCCTGTTCCTGTTGAGCCGGTTGCACCTGT
>Ga0247841_10002096_pt1 | contig 41190 bp, 45 predicted proteins | sample LaCruzMarch2015__2_FD_192410 | JGI IMG/M metagenome (GOLD analysis project Ga0247841, IMG submission 192410) | Freshwater microbial communities from meromictic Lake La Cruz, Castile-La Mancha, Spain - LaCruzMarch2015_18m | ecosystem: Environmental > Aquatic > Freshwater > Lake | place: Spain...
AGCCAAGGCACAGCTGCTCGCGTTTCATCCCGATTGCGGACACCAGGTCGTCAACCGTCTGGAAGACGAGCGAGTCCGCGCCGACTTGCTTTCGTATCTCTTCCACGCTTTTGTTTGCCGCGATAAGAAGAGACACTCCGGCTGCCTGTCCGAATGCATAATGCGAAAGGGCGAATAGTATGATGAATGAGATTGAAAACGAGAGAAGGGAGAACAATAAGGCCTTGTGGAGCTGCTTTTTGAGGACACTGAAGGGCAGGTGCATGCCCTCATCGAGAATTATCATCAGAAGCGCAACCGCGCCTAGCGGAAGAAGGAGGAAATCCATCCCGTCAAGCGCGCTTGAAGGAAGAACCGCTCCGGCAAGAGCTCCGAACAGGAGAAGGAGCAGTATGTCGGAAAAGCCTGTTTTTTTGAGGAACAGCCTTCCGAAAATCCCAAGAAGGATTATCGCGCCAAGCGCGCCTATCTCCGCCTCTTGCCCTGCCATAAGGAAGAATAGAAGTCAAGGATTAAAAGCGTGCCAATTCGAAAAAGACGCATGGAAAATGCGCTGCTGAAACGCTTCTTGAGGAAAACTGATTTGAAAAAAACCAGGCTTTCCGCGATTTCCGCTTTTCTTTCTGATGCGAAAAAAGACGCCACAAGCGAAAGGTGCATTCCAACGAGCTTTTTTTGCAAGGGCAGGATAGTTGCGAAATCTGATTTTGCCGTTTGCGGGATTGTCGAGGCGGACGCGATATTCAAAAAAAGGAATGTGAGAGCGGAGTGGAAACGAAAGGAAGGGCAATCCGCAAAAAAAGGAGAAATACTTTGCATTCTGAAAGGGCAAGCACAAGATGTCCTTGCCTGCGAGCGGACTGCGCTCAATTTTCTCTCGCTTCTCTCAGGTATATCGACAAAATGCTCGCGTGCAAGCGAAAAATACGGCAAGTGGAAAATTGCAGCGACGAGAAAAACGCTCCCTGACCTAGCTCATTCGGAAAAGCGCGCGGTCGCCCTGGGAGGGTGCCTTACGCACCGATTGGATTTGTCCGACGGGATAATGGTGAAGGACAACCATATTGCGGCGATAATGAAAGGAAAGAGGGTGGCAAGGACAACGGCTATAGAGATGGCCGTGCGCTCGTTTCCCCGCGGCTCGTTTGTCGAAGTAGAGGTATCCTCAGTTTCAGAAGCGCTCGCAGCCATTCGCGCTGGAGCGGACGCGATACTTGTTGATAACACGGCACCCAAAGAATTCGCAAAAATAGCCAAGGGCGCGCGAAAGCTTAATGGAAAAATAATCATTGAGGCTTCGGGCAGGATAACACTTGAAAACGCAGGAGAGTATTTGAAGCGGGGCGCGAATTTCGTTTCCACAAGCGAGCTTACTATGGATGTGGCGCCCGCGGACCTGTCGCTTGAGAGTTAGGCAAACCTTTTTCTTGTTGGCGCGAAAATACCTGCATGCGGTTTTTGAGGGCGCAAGGGGCGACCGAGTATTTGGTCCTGTTGGCAGTAGTGCTCATAATCGCGCTTGTGGCGATTGCCTTGTTGGGATTCTTTCCCGGGATGGCGGCGGATGCGCAGCTTGAAGAGAGCGAGATTTACTGGCGGGGAGCCGCACCTATTTCAATAGTGGAGGCGTCTGCGATAAACGCGGATAACCCCTTTAGAAGCGGGAATTTTTCCGTTCCCTATCTTAGGATAAGAAACACTGGGAATTATCCGATTGCAATCACCAAGGTCTGGGCTGGAAACACCAGCGTATCGCAGGTCTTTACCGGGGGCTGGGACCCGACAGCGCAGCTGAGCACGATCTATTCGCTCTACCCTGGGGAAGAAGGCTACTTCGGCTATCCAGCCTATTTCGGAAGCCCGCAGAGCCGGTTTTTCGCATTGACCCCTGCAAGCTATTCCTATGTGTCCGTCTTCACCAGGGCCCCCGCGGTGAAATCCTACTGCGGCACTGCCACGCCTTTCGGGTATTTGGCGGTCGATGATTTTGGTTTTGAATATGTGGTAACCATCGAAGGGCAAAGCGTGACCAAGCGCCAAACCGGAAAGCTCGTTGTCCGCTGCACGCAAAGCCGCGCGTCATAATATGGCTAAAAGCCCGGTTTTGCGCTCGGAAGGCGTGCTGCGGAAATAGATGCACGCGCTGTGCCGCTGAAATCGATTTTTAAAAGTATGCACGCATAGCTTTCGAAGTAGCCCCATCGTCTAGTGGTCAAATCCGCATGTGAGGAAACTCGCTGGGAGACTAAGGACACGAGGCTCTGAACCTCGTTACACTGGTTCGAATCCGGTTGGGGCTACTAATCTTTCCCTTAGCTGCCGCCCCAACCGTTTCGAGCCATCGGGCTCGAAATCCCGCCGACTGCGGGTGACGATCCGGTTGGGGCTGCTTTTTCATCCGGTTTTTTACCAGGCGCAATGCAGGCCCCACCGCTGTTTTTTTAATGGGTGGATGCGAAAATCCCTTATGCGGCACAAGAAAAAGGGCAGAAAGGAGATAGGCAAAAAAGCGGTTTACATGACCGAGTTTAGGAACGCCGCCATAGAAATGAAGAAGATGTACGAAAGGAAGGGAATAAGGGTGGCAATTGAAATAGAGAAGAGCCACCACGGCGTAAACATTTTTGTCGTCTATGTTTTCTTGGGAGACACGCTTTAGAACAGGTGAAACCTTGGCTAACGAAAAGCAGCGGGAGGCGCTTTTGAAAGGAATGGTGGATGTCCGGGTGAAGCGAAGCGGGATGTACCAGGTTCTTCCTTTCAAGATTGTCAGGAAAGATTCACCGAACGGCAAGGTGCCCTATCTTGTGCTTGAGAGGATGCTTGACCTCTCGGAGCTTATGAGGGTGTCCGAGGAATACCGGCTGCCCGTCGAGTCGCCAATGGGAAAAGTGTTCCCAAGAGGCACGAAGGAAACGGACTTTTTGGGGTTGTGAGTTTGCATGGACCGCGGCCTTTTCATCAGGAACCTGGTCGCAGGCATTGCAACGCTTGCAGCCGCAATCATCCTGAAATGGAGCCTGTTCGACCTGATGCTTGTTTACTGGTTTGAAATGTCGTTTTCCGCGGTTGCAGGGACGTTACGCTCGTTTTCAATTCTGAATTGCGGACAGAAAAGGAAGAAAAAAAGCGTCGATATCGCGATCGCCTTGTTCATGCTGGTTATTTTTCTAGTGAACGTTGCGCCTCTGCTCCTGTTCAGCCTGATATTCGTGTTCAACGCCACCGGGCAGTGGGAGCAGATGCCAAAGGAATTCCCGGATTTGGTCGCATATGCCATTGGCAGAGCAGACCTGTGGATACCGTCCCTTCTTCTCTTTGCAAACTACGAGCGCGGCAGGAAGAATTCGGCCGTTTCGAACTGGATTGAGCCTTTTGCGGCAGGATTCGAGAGGCTGCTGCTCTTCCTCTTCGTATTAATTGTTGGCTGGATTGGCAGGGGCGGCTTTGGCATGAATCAGGGACATGCCGCAACGCTATTCGTGATTTTCTTGGTGGTGCTCTTCAAGTCGCTTCTTGACTCGGTTTCGGATGACCGGGTGATATTCCTAAAGCCGGATAAGCCAGCTAGCGCGAAAGGGCGCCCCTGATTTTCTCGCCTGTGATGGCCTCGCGCACGAGCGCGTCGGGCCAGGAGATTTTCTCTTTCCGCTTTTTCTTCCCGGAAAGAATAGAGCGCATTTCGCAAGAGACTTCGGAAGGGGTTCGGACGGTCGTGTCGATTTCCCACACTTTTCGCGCACCATAATTCTTCTCCGACTGCACGGTGCAGTAGTCGAGCGCCTCGGAGAGCGCGTTTTGCGCGACCTTTTGCGAAGAATAGCCGCGGGGGGCGAGGCGCGCGCGAAGGGTTTTCGGCTCGCATCGAAGGACAAAAACTTTTGAGACGGGAAGCTTCATCTCGCAGCCAAGGTGCCCCTCAAGCAAAACAGGGCGGGATTCCTGCTCGGATTTTACCGCCGCCCCAAGCTCGCGCTCGAGCTGCGGCAGCTTCACCACTTTCGCGCCGTCCCCTGAATCGGTATGCGAGTAGAGATTGAGAGCGACTGCTAATTTGCCTATGTCTATGTGCGCAGCCGAGAGCTGTTCGGAAAGAAGCTTTGCGATTGTGCTCTTGCCCGTGCCGGGGACGCCTGTAATCAGGATTGCGAAGTTGCGTGCTGTTGGCTTTTGCATCGCGTTTGCCGTGTTCGTGCTGATAATGGCCGCGGGCTGGTATGTTGCAGGATTGCTCGCAATCGTGCTGAGGCGCTTCGCATCGGAGATAAAGATAGAGAAGTACCTTGAGAAGCACGGCGTGCATGACGCTTTCCTTGGCTTCACGATCACGGACATAGTGGTTGCGCTCCTAAAGCTATACGTCCTTGTGGCGTTCCTGGCTATTGCGGGCGGCGTGATAAAGGTGCCGATGCTTGCATTCCTTTCCGCACAGATAATCGGCTACCTGCCGATGCTCTTCCAGGGCCTTGTGATACTCCTGGCTGCGCTTCTTGCGGGCGACTATATCACTGATCGCATAAAGAGCAACAAGAAGCTCCCGTTCGCAAACGCGATTGCGATAGTTATCGAGGTGTTCATCGCATACAACGCGCTTGTGATTGCGATGCCCATGCTGCTTCCCGCAGCCGACCCGTCCCTTCTGGTCTGGTCGTTTTTGATAGTGCTTGCAGCGTTCGGAATCGCGTTTGGATTCGGCAGCGCAATCGCACTCGGGCTCGGACTCAAGGACACGGTTGCAGACATTGCGAAGAAGAACAGGAAGAAAATCGAGGACCTGGTGTAGGTTCTCCCTTTTTTTGTTTTTCCTGCTTTTCTCTCCTTTTTGTTTTTTCTTTCTTCTTTTTGTTTTTCCCCTAAGCAAAAGAATTAAGTTGTTGAGTCCCTCTAGGTTCATCCATGCGCGGCTTTAGGGCACAGGACACCATTGAAAAGGCTTCGCCTGCTGCTCGCCCCCTGCGTGGGCAGGGTGCGACCGAGTATTTGGTCTTGTTGGCGGTAGTCCTCGTAATCGCCCTTGTTGCAATCACGCTTCTCGGCTTTTTCCCCGGCACTTCGGCAGACAACCAAATTGCGCAGAGCAAAACATATTGGCAGTCCACCGCGCCTATCTCAATAGTGGACGCAAGCGCGAAATACACGCAAGGGTGGGGCGCGGGAAGCGAAATCGCCCTCCGCTTCAGGAACAGCGGAGGGTATGCAATAAGGATAACCAAGCTTATTGGCGGAAAGAACAATTCCATAAGCTCTTTTTACTGCTCGCATGCGGATTGCGGAGGGGGCGGCATGAGAAACATAAGCGATTTCTATTATCTTGCCCCTGGCGAGGAAAAAACATTGAAGGGCAGCGCTTTTGGCGGCCAGCACATGATAATTGCAATGCCTGAATCCATCAATACTGCGACAACCGCCAGCTACATATTCAACGCGGCGGCAGTGAGATGCAGAAGCCCGGTCAATAACAATAACGCGACACAGTTCAACATAGACATTGCCAATTACCCAAACTACGACTATGGGGCGCTCCAGATAAATGATTTCGGCTTCGAGTATGTGATGTATATCGACGGCGTTGAGATAACCAAGCGGCAGGTTGGCAAGCCGCTTCTGGCAAGATGCATCAACGCGGTATGGTCGTAAGGCGCGGCAACTGGCTAGTTAGCCGTTTCCCTAAAGCCTTCCGTCTTCCTGGCTTGGGAAAGTGAGCTTCCCCCTGCTTTTGAACACCATCCCCGCAGTTATCAGGTTGGTGAAGAGTATCACGAACATCGCCAAAAGCGGCAAGTCTATTGGGAGCGGGAAGCCTGCAACGATCAGCTCTTCCGAAACCACCACTGCAAGGACGGCAGGGGTAAGCCCGCGGCAGGAAACAAGCTCCAAAAGCCGGCACTTTGCGGCCTCTGGCTCGACAAAAGACATCACTCTGCCGGAGAGCTGCCTTGCAAGCGCAAGAAGAATCGAGATTGCCAGGGCAAAAAGGCCGACTTCGAGAGATTTTTCAGAGTGGAAAAGAAGAAGGCCGAGATAGACGAAAAAGAATGTCCGAAGGAAAAAAGTCATTTCGGACTGGAAGCGCTGCATCCCTTCAACCGACTTGTGAGAGACGTTGCCCAAAAAGAATCCGAAAACGAATACCGCCACCACCCCGTTCGCGCCTATCGCGCCTGAAAAGAAATAGAGGATGGCTGCAAGGCCGATTGCGAAGAGGTGCTCGTTGTCCTCTGCAAGGCGTTTCATCGAGAAGCGCCATCCTGCCGCGAAAACCGCGCCGCATGCCGCTGAAAGGGCAAAGGTGAATGCGATTTCAAGGGGCATGGAAGAAAGCGAAAGCTCCCCCTCGCCATGAGAGAGCGATGATGCGAGAAGAAGCGCCGCCATGACTGAGAGCGCATCGGAAAGGGTTGCCTCTATTTCCCCTATGCCGCGCACGGTTTCCGAAGCGCCAAGCGCATGCAGAAAGCCCGATAGGAGCTCTGGCGCGACGCTTGAAAAGATTGCCGCGATAAGAAGAGACACTCCGGCTGCCTGTCCGAATGCATAATGCGAAAGGGCGAATAGTATGATGAATGAGATTGAAAACGAGAGAAGGGAGAACAATAAGGCCTTGTGGAGCTGCTTTTTGAGGACACTGAAGGGCAGGTGCATGCCCTCATCGAGAATTATCATCAGAAGCGCAACCGCGCCTAGCGGAAGAAGGAGGAAATCCATCCCGTCAAGCGCGCTTGAAGGAAGAACCGCTCCGGCAAGAGCTCCGAACAGGAGAAGGAGCAGTATGTCGGAAAAGCCTGTTTTTTTGAGGAACAGCCTTCCGAAAATCCCAAGAAGGATTATCGCGCCAAGCGCGCCTATCTCCGCCTCTTGCCCTGCCATAAGGAAGAATAGAAGTCAAGGATTAAAAGCGTGCCAATTCGAAAAAGACGCATGGAAAATGCGCTGCTGAAACGCTTCTTGAGGAAAACTGATTTGAAAAAAACCAGGCTTTCCGCGATTTCCGCTTTTCTTTCTGATGCGAAAAAAGACGCCACAAGCGAAAGGTGCATTCCAACGAGCTTTTTTTGCAAGGGCAGGATAGTTGCGAAATCTGATTTTGCCGTTTGCGGGATTGTCGAGGCGGACGCGATATTCAAAAAAAGGAATGTGAGAGCGGAGTGGAAACGAAAGGAAGGGCAATCCGCAAAAAAAGGAGAAATACTTTGCATTCTGAAAGGGCAAGCACAAGATGTCCTTGCCTGCGAGCGGACTGCGCTCAATTTTCTCTCGCTTCTCTCAGGTATATCGACAAAATGCTCGCGTGCAAGCGAAAAATACGGCAAGTGGAAAATTGCAGCGACGAGAAAAACGCTCCCTGACCTAGCTCATTCGGAAAAGCGCGCGGTCGCCCTGGGAGGGTGCCTTACGCACCGATTGGATTTGTCCGACGGGATAATGGTGAAGGACAACCATATTGCGGCGATAATGAAAGGAAAGAGGGTGGCAAGGACAACGGCTATAGAGATGGCCGTGCGCTCGTTTCCCCGCGGCTCGTTTGTCGAAGTAGAGGTATCCTCAGTTTCAGAAGCGCTCGCAGCCATTCGCGCTGGAGCGGACGCGATACTTGTTGATAACACGGCACCCAAAGAATTCGCAAAAATAGCCAAGGGCGCGCGAAAGCTTAATGGAAAAATAATCATTGAGGCTTCGGGCAGGATAACACTTGAAAACGCAGGAGAGTATTTGAAGCGGGGCGCGAATTTCGTTTCCACAAGCGAGCTTACTATGGATGTGGCGCCCGCGGACCTGTCGCTTGAGAGTTAGGCAAACCTTTTTCTTGTTGGCGCGAAAATACCTGCATGCGGTTTTTGAGGGCGCAAGGGGCGACCGAGTATTTGGTCCTGTTGGCAGTAGTGCTCATAATCGCGCTTGTGGCGATTGCCTTGTTGGGATTCTTTCCCGGGATGGCGGCGGATGCGCAGCTTGAAGAGAGCGAGATTTACTGGCGGGGAGCCGCACCTATTTCAATAGTGGAGGCGTCTGCGATAAACGCGGATAACCCCTTTAGAAGCGGGAATTTTTCCGTTCCCTATCTTAGGATAAGAAACACTGGGAATTATCCGATTGCAATCACCAAGGTCTGGGCTGGAAACACCAGCGTATCGCAGGTCTTTACCGGGGGCTGGGACCCGACAGCGCAGCTGAGCACGATCTATTCGCTCTACCCTGGGGAAGAAGGCTACTTCGGCTATCCAGCCTATTTCGGAAGCCCGCAGAGCCGGTTTTTCGCATTGACCCCTGCAAGCTATTCCTATGTGTCCGTCTTCACCAGGGCCCCCGCGGTGAAATCCTACTGCGGCACTGCCACGCCTTTCGGGTATTTGGCGGTCGATGATTTTGGTTTTGAATATGTGGTAACCATCGAAGGGCAAAGCGTGACCAAGCGCCAAACCGGAAAGCTCGTTGTCCGCTGCACGCAAAGCCGCGCGTCATAATATGGCTAAAAGCCCGGTTTTGCGCTCGGAAGGCGTGCTGCGGAAATAGATGCACGCGCTGTGCCGCTGAAATCGATTTTTAAAAGTATGCACGCATAGCTTTCGAAGTAGCCCCATCGTCTAGTGGTCAAATCCGCATGTGAGGAAACTCGCTGGGAGACTAAGGACACGAGGCTCTGAACCTCGTTACACTGGTTCGAATCCGGTTGGGGCTACTAATCTTTCCCTTAGCTGCCGCCCCAACCGTTTCGAGCCATCGGGCTCGAAATCCCGCCGACTGCGGGTGACGATCCGGTTGGGGCTGCTTTTTCATCCGGTTTTTTACCAGGCGCAATGCAGGCCCCACCGCTGTTTTTTTAATGGGTGGATGCGAAAATCCCTTATGCGGCACAAGAAAAAGGGCAGAAAGGAGATAGGCAAAAAAGCGGTTTACATGACCGAGTTTAGGAACGCCGCCATAGAAATGAAGAAGATGTACGAAAGGAAGGGAATAAGGGTGGCAATTGAAATAGAGAAGAGCCACCACGGCGTAAACATTTTTGTCGTCTATGTTTTCTTGGGAGACACGCTTTAGAACAGGTGAAACCTTGGCTAACGAAAAGCAGCGGGAGGCGCTTTTGAAAGGAATGGTGGATGTCCGGGTGAAGCGAAGCGGGATGTACCAGGTTCTTCCTTTCAAGATTGTCAGGAAAGATTCACCGAACGGCAAGGTGCCCTATCTTGTGCTTGAGAGGATGCTTGACCTCTCGGAGCTTATGAGGGTGTCCGAGGAATACCGGCTGCCCGTCGAGTCGCCAATGGGAAAAGTGTTCCCAAGAGGCACGAAGGAAACGGACTTTTTGGGGTTGTGAGTTTGCATGGACCGCGGCCTTTTCATCAGGAACCTGGTCGCAGGCATTGCAACGCTTGCAGCCGCAATCATCCTGAAATGGAGCCTGTTCGACCTGATGCTTGTTTACTGGTTTGAAATGTCGTTTTCCGCGGTTGCAGGGACGTTACGCTCGTTTTCAATTCTGAATTGCGGACAGAAAAGGAAGAAAAAAAGCGTCGATATCGCGATCGCCTTGTTCATGCTGGTTATTTTTCTAGTGAACGTTGCGCCTCTGCTCCTGTTCAGCCTGATATTCGTGTTCAACGCCACCGGGCAGTGGGAGCAGATGCCAAAGGAATTCCCGGATTTGGTCGCATATGCCATTGGCAGAGCAGACCTGTGGATACCGTCCCTTCTTCTCTTTGCAAACTACGAGCGCGGCAGGAAGAATTCGGCCGTTTCGAACTGGATTGAGCCTTTTGCGGCAGGATTCGAGAGGCTGCTGCTCTTCCTCTTCGTATTAATTGTTGGCTGGATTGGCAGGGGCGGCTTTGGCATGAATCAGGGACATGCCGCAACGCTATTCGTGATTTTCTTGGTGGTGCTCTTCAAGTCGCTTCTTGACTCGGTTTCGGATGACCGGGTGATATTCCTAAAGCCGGATAAGCCAGCTAGCGCGAAAGGGCGCCCCTGATTTTCTCGCCTGTGATGGCCTCGCGCACGAGCGCGTCGGGCCAGGAGATTTTCTCTTTCCGCTTTTTCTTCCCGGAAAGAATAGAGCGCATTTCGCAAGAGACTTCGGAAGGGGTTCGGACGGTCGTGTCGATTTCCCACACTTTTCGCGCACCATAATTCTTCTCCGACTGCACGGTGCAGTAGTCGAGCGCCTCGGAGAGCGCGTTTTGCGCGACCTTTTGCGAAGAATAGCCGCGGGGGGCGAGGCGCGCGCGAAGGGTTTTCGGCTCGCATCGAAGGACAAAAACTTTTGAGACGGGAAGCTTCATCTCGCAGCCAAGGTGCCCCTCAAGCAAAACAGGGCGGGATTCCTGCTCGGATTTTACCGCCGCCCCAAGCTCGCGCTCGAGCTGCGGCAGCTTCACCACTTTCGCGCCGTCCCCTGAATCGGTATGCGAGTAGAGATTGAGAGCGACTGCTAATTTGCCTATGTCTATGTGCGCAGCCGAGAGCTGTTCGGAAAGAAGCTTTGCGATTGTGCTCTTGCCCGTGCCGGGGACGCCTGTAATCAGGATTGCGAAGTTGCGTGCTGTTGGCTTTTGCATCGCGGTTGCCGTGCCTTTTTTTGCCGCCATCAAACCACTCTAGAGCTTCTTTGAGAGCGAGCGGAGAAGCGCTTTTGCCTCCGAAAGGGCTGCCTTGCCCTTCGCAGTCAGCTCATAGTATTTCCTGCGGTCGGAGAATTTGGATGATATCAGCTTTTCATCCTCGAGCTTGTAAAGGACGAAATAGGTCATGAGCTTCGAGGGTGTGAAGCCGAACTTCCGCCTTATTTCCCCCGGAAGGACGTATGCGTAGACCTTGCCTTTGCGCATTATGGAGAGCGCGGAAAGCCATATGTTGCCGTGCGTCAGCGAGTGCGCAAGCCTTGCGACCGGTTTTGATGCTGAAGACGGCAATCCTTTCACCCTTCCTCCTCCCAGATGCGCAAGCCCTCCTTGTCGCCCGCCGCCTTTATCCTGCGTGAAACCTCAACCCCGAACTGCGTCGGGTAATCCTCGTTCAGGCAGCCAAGGCACAGCTGCTCGCGTTTCATCCCGATTGCGGACACCAGGTCGTCAACCGTCTGGAAGACGAGCGAGTCCGCGCCGACTTGCTTTCGTATCTCTTCCACGCTTTTGTTTGCCGCGATAAGCTCCTTGTAGGTGGGGAGATCCACCCCGTAAAAGCAGGGAGAAAGCACAGGCGGGCAGGTGATGCGGAGGTGTATCTCCTTGGCGCCGGCCTCGCGCACGAGCTTCACAATCGGGCCCATGGTGGTGCCGCGCACGATGGAGTCGTCTATGAGCACAACCCTCTTGCCTTCTAGTATGTGGCGCACCGCGTTGAGCTTGAGGCGCACCGCGTATTCGCGCTTCTTCTGGGAGGGCATGATGAACGTCCTTCCGATGTAGCGGTTCTTTATCAGCCCCTCGGCGACCGGGATGCCGCTTGCCTGCGAGTAGCCCTCGACCGCGCTTCGCGCGGTGTCCGGCACCGCCACGACCACGTCCGCCTCAACCGGGGAGGATTTGGCAAGCGCCGCGCCGAGCTTGTGGCGCACCTCGTACACCCATTTGCCGTCGATTTTCGAGTCCGGGCGCGAGAAATAAACGTATTCGAATATGCAATGGCGGGGGCTTCCCTCGCCGGACACGATTTTCCGCACGATGCCGTCCTTGTTTACGACAACCACTTCGCCAGGCTCAAGGTCGCCTTGGAGCTTGCAGCCGGTTATGTCAAGGGCAACGCTTTCCGAGGCAAAGACGATTTTTTCCCCGTCCCGGCCGAAGCACAGCGGGCGGATTGCCTTCGGGTCCCGGAAAGCGACAAGCGTGCCGTCATCGGAAATAAGGACAACCGAGTATGCGCCGTCTATCCTTTTCATTGCTCCCGCCGCCGCAGAAAAATAGTCGGGGGTTTTTTTGTATTCCTCGACGAATGCCGCCAGTATGAGCTCGGCGTCGCAGACCGAGGTGAATTTGTATCCTTGCCCTTCCATCGCCTTTTTGACGCGCCCGTAATTGGATATGTTGCCGTTGTGCGCGAGCGCGAACACCCTGCCGTTCGCCTCGGCGATGAAAGGCTGCGCGTCCTCGACGCCGCCTGCGCCTATTGTTGGATAGCGCACGTGCCCGACGCCGAGGAAGCCGGAAAGCGAGCAAAGCGCCTTTTCGTCAAGCACCTGGGAAACCAGCCCAAGGCCCGTCACGAGGCTGATTTTCTTCCCGTCCGATGTCGCCGCGCCCGCGGAGTCCTGACCCCGATGCTGCAGGTTCATAAGCCCAAGATATATGTCGTGCGCAACAGGAGAGTTTGAAAACGAGAATATCCCGAAAGCCCCGCAGTATTCCCTTTTTGAGCCGGAAAGCGGATCGACTGAAGCGAATAAGTTGTTCATCCCCATAGCGAAATTTGGATGAAAAGATTTTTGAAGGTGAGTGGGGAACCATATGCATGCCAACCAAGCTTGCCTGCCTTCATCCCCCCAGGAAAAACAGCCACAAGGGGCAAAACGGCGTGGTGCTCATAATAGGGGGGAGCGACACATACCACGGCGCGCCCGTACTCTCGGCGATTGCTGCCAGCCGCTTTTGCGATTTGGTCTACTTTTCCTCAACGAAAAAGAACAACGCCCTTTATGGGAAAATGAAGGTTGCAACGCCCAATGTCATCGCGCTACCCGAAGGGAAAATGGATTGGGCGCTTGAGAGGGCGGACTGCGTGCTTATCGGAAACGGAATGGATGAGAGCGCCGCCACAAAGAAGCTCGCGAGAAGGGTGCTTGGGCTGAAAAAGAAGTGCGTGCTTGACGCTGCCGCGATAAGGCTTGCGCCCAAAAACCTCCTTCACGAGAAAGCGATACTCACGCCGCATGCAGGGGAATTTGCGGCTCTTTTCGGAAAAAAGGCGGAAAGGAAGGCGGCTATGGAGGCTGCAAAAAAATACGGGTGCGTGGTGCTTCTCAAGGGAAAGGAGGACATCGTGGCCTCGAAAAAAAGGGCAGCGGGCATACCGGGGGGAAACGCGGGCATGACAAAAGGGGGCACCGGAGACGTCCTGGCCGGCCTTTGCGCCGCGCTTTACTCGAGGTGCGATTCGGCGTTCGGGGCGGCGTGCACCGCCTCGCTTGTCAACAAGAAGGCGGGAGATATGCTGCACCATTCGATGGGATGCAACTACTCTTCGCTCGACTTGGCAAACGAGCTTCCCTTCGCTGCGGCGTGCCTTGACCACAAAAGGAAGCACGTGTAGATGAAACGGCTGGTGCCAGTCAATCTAAAATCGTGTTGCGCAATGCAAATACTTAAAAAGCAAGGAAGCGAACAGCGAAGCGAGGTGAAGTTATGGCAGACTGTGCGCCAGGGAAGGAATTCGTTTTCAAGATGCCGGACGGCAGAGTGGTCGGCCGGGCAAAGAACGTGTCCGAGCTTGCCAACATGATAAAGACGGCTCCGCTCGAGTCCGTGCTCTACCATGCAAAGGGGAACCATTTTGCCCCGTGGCTCAATATGATCAACGAAAAAGCTCTTGCGGCAAAGCTTCGGGGGCTTGTGATAAACGACAAGACCGTGCGCGTAGCGCTCCTTCGCGTGCTCCACTCCTGATTCCCTTTTTATCGTTTTTGGGGAAAGAATAGGCTATGGCAGAAAATCCTTCTTTCAAAAGGAAGCAAAGTTCCGGCTCTATTCGGGACAGCGGCTTGGCGGCCGTTGTCGGCTTCGAGGTCAGCCCAAGCCTTAGCGTGGAGAAGCTCGTTGAAGGATATGGAAAGGTCGGCTTTCAGGCAAGCCACCTTTATCGCGCCTGCTCGGTTGTGAAGCGCATGCAAAAGGACGGGGCATCCGTTTTCCTGTCATTCACCTCCAATATGGTGTCATCGGGCTTGCGGGAGATAATCGCGCAACTCTGCCGCGAGAAGCTGGTGGACTGCATCGTCACCTCAACAGGCTCGATAGAGGAGGACTGCATGAAATGCGTCGAGCCATTCAAGCTAGGGAAATTCGAGGCGGACGACACCGAAGTGAAGGAGAACGGAATGAACAGGATAGGGAACATATTCGTGAAAGACGAGCAGTATGCAAACTTTGAGAAGTTCCATCTTGCGTTCATCGAGGAGATGCACAAGAAGCACGGCGGAAAGATGTGCATGAGCGAGTATGTCGCGGAGCTTGGCTCAAAGCTTTCCGATAAGCGCTCGTTCCTTTACTGGTGCTCCAAGAACAAGATACCTGTCTTCCTGCCAGGGCCCCTGGATGGCGCGATTGGAGACCATTTCTACTACTACAACAAGCAGCATTTCCGCGCCCCGTTTGTCATCGATGCCGCAAAGGAAGTGAACGACTTTTACGATGTTATGCTTGGCGCGGAAAAGACAGGGGGCATAATACTTGGTGGCGGGATTGCAAAACACCATCTCATAGGCGCGGCGATACTGCGTAACGGTCTTGACTACGCAGTTTACCTTTCGACAGGCACCGAGGGGGACGGCTCGCTCTCAGGCGCCCGCCCGCGCGAGGCGGTCTCCTGGAACAAGCTGAAAAACGAGGAGGACTCGGCGTTCGTCGAGGGCGATGCCACGCTCACTTTCCCGCTTCTTGCGGCAATCATGATGGGGAAAGGGAAGTAAAGAAAAAAGAAGGAAAAAAATTCAAGGGGATCAGTATGCGACGCCCCTCTGCTTTGGAAGCGGCATTGGCTTGGGCTTTGCACCGAAGAGCTTGCCGAAAGCCTGCTTGACGTCCCCCCAGAAACCGGAGTCCTGCCTGCCGGTCTGCAAATCAGAAAGCTTGTTGCCGCCGCCAAGCGAATCCGGATTGACGCCGGTCCTAAGGGAATCTGCTTGAAGAAGCGAGTCCGGCTTGATTGTGCCGCCAAGCGTGTCTGGCTTGACAAAGCCCCCTAGCGTGTCTGGCTTGATGAAATTGCCCAGCGAGTCGACTTCGGGTTTGAAAGTGCCAATCCCCCCGATATTAGATACCGATGGGAACTCGACTTTTACCCCTCCAGCAACAAGCGCGTCCTTCATCTGCCCGATTGTGCAGGTGATTTTTGTTCCTGGTGTGAGGAACGTCGATTTGAGCCCGAAATCGGACGGGTTCTTGACAATCGCGTCTTTTATCGCATCGACAACCGAGAGCTGTTGCTCGTGCGGCATTCCGGAAAGGTTTGGCACGTTCTTCTCGGCTATCTTCTCAGCGAGATGCCAGATGCTCTGCCCCTTGCCAACGGCATACGAGGCGTCGCCCGTTACTGTGGTGAGGTTGTGCGGATAAAGTTTCGCGCCACCCGCGCCAGAGCCATGAATACCTGATACGCCCGCGGAGCCTTTGGCGTCCGATAAACCTACCTTGATGGTCGTGCTGTCGGCATGTATTACTGCGCCGGTAGTGTCTTGTATCGTGTGAACTGGCGCCCTTATGCGAACGCCAACTTTTGATGGCGCCTTCGCATGGACACTGTCCGCGTGTGCAACAGTAGTGTCAGCTGGGGCGACGTACGCGCTGTCGGGAGAAACAACTGTGCTATCCGCCGGCAAAGGTGCCTTTGGCGCCGGGCTGGCCGGCACTGCGTGCTCCGCCCCGAAGAGCTGGAATAGCGGCACAACCGCCGCGGCTGCTACGGAAATAGTGGTTTTGAAGAACTTGTTTTTGCGGATGTTACTCGCATAGCCTTGAAGCGCTTTGTCGAAATTCTCCGCGCTTATTTCGCGTAAAAGCGTGAAACCTTGTACGCGCTCCGCCACATGAGTGTCGGAATTCTCCCGCTCCGTCTCCGCAGTTGTGATATATGTCTTGGTGATTGAACGCCAAATACGCTTCGCGTCGTTCCTGAAAACACGAGCCGCAATCGCGGTTTCACCGTTCTTTGCGCGCCCGGTGATTGCGAGATGGATTTTGTCGTAAATGGCATCGGCTCCGAGAAACCTTCCGACTATCCCAAGCCCGATTCCCATGCCAATCATTACGGTGCCTATTGCAACAGGGGCGGCTATCAAAGGTGCGATGGACAGCCCAATGGCCCCTATTGTGAGTCCGTGTATCGCGATTCCGCCTGCCATGAGCGCCAAGCCCAAAAGAAGCCTTGCGGTGGATGCGCCTGGCTTCCGAAACGCGGTTATCGCCTTCTCCATGAAGCCCTTGCTTTTTTGAAGCCCTATTGAAATTTTAGCCGAAATGTCCTGCATTGCATCGAGATTCTGCTTGACGATTTCAAGATTCTGCGAGCCGTCATCCGCTTTGAGCTGGCTGGCGAGAGCGTCGCGGAAATTCTTTGCAATGTCTTCTGACTTGCCGATTATTTCCTTTTGGAATTTGGTGCGGAACGTCGTCGTTTTTGCGTGCAGAAGCGCAACGTATGCCTCAATTGGGTCTTCCGGAATCGTATTCTTCGCATTCGCCCCGTCTATTTTCGCTTGAAGTCTGTCTCGCTCGGCAGTAAGAGACTTGATCTTTCTCACCATAGATGCGCGCGTGTCTTCGCTTTCAGTTTCAGACAGGTTATCCAAAAGCTCTTGGGTGTCTTTGAGAAGAAAATTTACAACCTCAAGCCGCCTCTGCGCTCGGGTGGTTTTTTTCAGTCTTTCATTTGCAGCGGCTTCGCTCTCAGGTGTGATGCCCAGAAGCTGCTTGTTTGCGTCGATCCGTTCCTTGCACTCCGCAAGCTCTGTTTCGGCTGCTGCGAGGCTTTTCTTCGATTCCTTCAAACGGGCTTGAAGCTCTTTCTTATCATATTCGGTCCCTTTATCGTCCTTCCCTGTCGGAAGCACGCCTTTGAGCCATTCTATTTCCCCGTTAAGCTCGGCAATCTTTTCCTCAAGCCTAAGAACCAGCAGCGAATCCTCATTTATCGCCTTTTTGATTCGTTTTTTTTCGCGTCCGGAGATCCCGTCGGGGGCGTGTTTTTCGCCTGAATTTGCAACATCGTCGTTAGCCATTAAAATCGACCCCACACCTAAAGATAATTCAGACATCAACATGCTTTTGTTTTCTTTCCACTACGAACAATTCAAAAATCTTTGTCTTATTTGGACAAAAAACGCGACAGACGAAAAGGAGGCATCTCTTTGCCTGGCAGCAGCGGAAGAGGGCTTGCAGAATATATAATAAGCTGGATGGCAATGAAGAATGCATGGGGGACCTGGCTTTTTGCGCACACTACCCTTTTTCCAAAAGGGCGAAGGAATACGTTTCGGAAAGGGGGATGGAACTGACATCCTTGCTTGTTGAAAAGGCGGAAGAGAGGGTGCGCCTGGCGGTGGTGGACGGGAAAGTGAGGCGCGTTGCCGAGCTGCCATCCGCGCAGGAGGAGGAGCTTGCCCTATACGCCGCCTGCAGGATGATAGTCTCGGCCGCAGCAAGCCGCTACCTGATAAACCGCTATGCGATTGCGGAGGCGAAGCGGGCTGGGGATTATCTTTCTTCTGACGATTCCGCCAGGCCTGAGAACGTTGATGAGGTGGCGCGGGAATTTGATGTGACATTCGAAAAGTCGGAAAACGGCTATTTGGTGCCGCTTGCCGCCTACCTCCACTATACTCCCCGCTCTATAGACTACAAGCTCACAAACAGGGACGTGGCATCAGGCAAGGTGAGAGTGAACAGGCACGAGAGAATACGCATGCTCGAGGAGGCCGTGCGAAAGAGGATTGAGGGGAGCCTCCCGATAAGGGCGGCGTTCCCTAAGGGGATAAACGAGGCTGGCGCCAGGATTCTTGCCCTGCTCCCGAAGCTCGAGGCGACGGTTATACATGTGGGGCAGGAGAACTACCCCCCTTGCATAAGGAAGATGCTTGAGGACCTCTCGCTTTACATAAACGTGCCGCACACTGGAAGGGTGGCGCTTGCCATTTACCTTGTGAATGCAGGGGTGAAGGATGAGGCGATTGTTGAATACTTCAGGCATGCGCCCGATTTTTCCGAGAAGACGACCCAGTACCAAGTATCGCACATCCGCGCAAAGAAATACCGGATGCCCTCGTGCGCGACAATGGACAGCTACGGCATATGCGTTGCCGAGTGCAGGTGCGGCTCGCCTTTGAATTTCCGCGCCAATACGCACGGGGCAAGGCTGGAAAGGATTGCGTCCGAGAAAAAAGAGTGATTGTGATGGAAATTCCGCAGAATCCGCAGCAAACTGCCGAGGAAAAGTTCCTAAGGCAGCTTTTTTCCGGGCACTACAAAAATGGAGCGATAAGCGTGCGAAAGCCGGACGCGAGGGAGTTTGGCTTCGGGGGCTGGGAGAAAAAGATAGAGTTCAGGCACATCGGGGTGAAAAACGAGGGCGGGCTTAGGGCAAAGCTTGTGTCCGAAGCGCCGCTCTACGTGTCGCATTCGGTAGGCTACTACGAGTTCCCGGACGCGCGCCCGATGGCGAGGAAGAACTGGCTTGGCGCCGACCTCGTGTTCGACTTGGATGCTGAGGGGCACTCGTGCGGCAAGTTCACGTGCGAAACATGCATGGAAAAGGTGAAAGAAGACGCGATAAAGCTTATCGAGGAGTTTTTGCTTCCCGACTTCGGATTTTCAAAGGGCGAGATATCCGTCAATTTCTCCGGGAGCAGGGGCTACCATGTGCATGTCGTCTCGGATGCGGTCTATGGGCTTGAGAGGGACGCGCGGCGCGAGATTGCGGACTATGTCACAGGCACCGGGCTTTCCTTCGAGCAGCTTTTCTGGAAAGAGGGGAAGAAATTCTTCGGGCCAAAAACATCGCAGGGCGGGTTCGGGGGCAAGTTTGCGCGCGCGTATGTGAAACGGCTGGACGACGACGCTTTTGCAAAGTCGGTCGCGCTCAAGCTCAAACGGCAGGAGGAAAGGCTGAGGCTTAAAAGCGCGATTGAGGGCGGAAACTGGGACAACGTCGGGATTGCGAATCGCGAGAAAAAGCTCCAGGCCGCATTTGACGAGATGAAGCTTACGCTTGCAGGGCGCATAGACGCGAATGTGACCGCGGACACAAGCAAGCTCATCAGGATGCCGGACAGCCTGCACGGAGGAAGCGGCTTTTGCGCCAAAAAAATGGGAATGGCGGATTTGCCTTCGTTTGAGCCGATGAACGACGCCGTCGTGTTTTCCAAAGGGGAGATGAGGGTGAAAACCTCCGAGGCGGTGCCCGGGATTTGCATAGCCGGCTTTTCGTTTGGCCCGCTTGAGGCGGGAAAAACACTCGAGCTCCCGATGGCTTGCGCAGCCTATCTTTTGTGCAAGAAGGCCGCGACGCTCGCCTGATGGCAGGGTTGACTTCCCGGGGCTTCGGTCCGCGCGCGGCATTGCCCAACCAGCGCCCATGAATGCTTTTTATACTTTTGGAACTGGAAGAATAGGGGGGGTAAAAATCGTGGCAGAGGAACTGACATACAAGCGCCTGCGCGACTTGGCGCGGGAGGAGAAGACGAAGCCGGGGCTTGTCAACCTTCAGCCTGAGTTCTATTCCTCGATTGAGGCGTTCCTGTCATCGCAATTCTCCGAGATGGAATCCGGCAGGTCGGTGCTCCAGATGCGCGAGTTTGAGAACTCGGTTGCGGTCATAAAGGAAATTTCCTCGATAAGGCAGCAGAAAATACTATTCAAGGCGATAAGAAGCGGCGGGCGGCACGAGAAAGCGGAGGACATGACCCGCGAGGAGCACGAGCTTTACGACCGCTTCTGCGCTGTGCTTGAGGACTCCCGGGGAAGCCTTGAGGCCATGCTTGCAAGATACCAAAGCCGGAAAGCCCCGGCTGGCGCATCGCAGACGAAACCGATGGGCGAGGCAACGACGCAATCCGGGAACAGCATTAAAAAGGTGCGATTTGTAAAAGATGTTCCGGCATATAAGGGGCCGAACAACGAAACGCTGGGGCCCTTTAGGCCGGGAGAGGAGAGTGCGCTTTCCTTGCAGGAGGCTGACTGGCTTATTAAAGGGAAGCTTGCTGAAATGGTCGAATGAATCCGCAAATGGCGGGTTTTCAGGAGTGTTAATATGAAATATCCGAAGGAAGTCAACGCGTACTGCCCGAAGTGCAAAAAGCACACGAAGCACAAGGCAAAGGCAGCCTCCAAGGGCAAGGCGAGGCCGCTTGCGATAGGAAACCGCAAGCACGAGCGCAAGCTCACCGGGCACGGCGGAAAGCGCGCCGGAGAAAAGACGGTGAAGAAGCAGGGCAAGCGCCAGAAGATAATGCTCGAGTGCTCCGTCTGCAAGAAGAAGCAGGAAAGGGTCATCGGGACTAGGACGAGGAAGAAAATCGAGTTCAACGCTTAAACGGGGTTTTACCATGAGCAAATACCTAAGGCTGAAATGCGCGTGCGGAAACGAGCAGAACGTCTATGCGCACGCCTCGCGCAAGGTCAACTGCCTTGTATGCGGAGTGCTGCTTTGCGAGCCGACCGGCTCGCGCGTGATAGTGACCGAGGGCACGAAAGTGCTCAAGGTGCTAAGCTAGAAAAAGCGTGTGTGGATGGCTTTGACAAACGAAATGCCCGAGCAAGACGAGCTTGTTTTGGTCACTGTGAAGAAAATCATGCCCTATGGCGCGTTCTGCGAGCTTGACGAGTACGGCAAGCGCGAGGCGTTCGTGCATATCTCCGAAGTCGCCCCGCGCTGGATAAAGAACATCCACGAATTCCTGCACGAGGGGCAAAAACTCGTCGCAAAGGTCTACCACATCGAGGCTGAGAAGAACCAGATCGACCTGTCGCTCAAGCGCGTCACCGAAAGCGAGCGCAAGCTCAAGATGGAAGGAAGCCGCCGCGAGAAGCGCTCGGAAAAACTCTTCGAGGTCGCGGTGAAGATCGCCAAATCCACGAAAATCGAGTCCGTGGCAGCCGAGGCGGCGCTTGCCCAGAAGTACGGCACCGTGATGGACGCCATCGAGGAGATAAGCGAGAAGGGCGAGGCCGCGCTTTTGGGGATGAAAATAGAGAAAGGGCTTGTGAAAGCGCTTTTGGAAGTTGCCTCTAAAAACGTGAAGAAAGCAAGTGTCGAAATGAACGGCATGTTCACGATAATCTCATATTCCGCAAACGGGGTCGAAGTGGTAAAGGAGATACTCGTTTCGGCGCCAAAGCCGGAGGGCGCAAGCGCGGAGCTTTTGTACCTCGGCGCGCCGAAATACCAGCTTCGCATAGTGTCGGACGATTTCAAGAAGGCCGAGAAGGCGATGGAAAGCGTGGTTGAGGCGATAACCGCGCGCGGAAAGGAAAAGCACGCGGTTGTCGAGTTTGCAAAGCTTGAAAACTAGCGGACGATACAAAAACAGACCGATTTAAATGCGTGCGAGTGGGAAAATGAATTGCATCAAGCGCTGCGTTGTCTGCAAGGAATACACGATAGACAGGACGCACTGCGGAAAAGATGCAAGAACGCCCCACCCTCCCAGGTACACTGTGGAAGACAAGTACGCGAAATACAGGCGCGAGGGGATGTGCGTAGGACGGAAAGTTGATGTTCATGATTGAAACTACGATAATCGAAGCCGAGAAATTCAAGCCTAAAAACCCCATACTCATAGAGGGGCTTCCCGGCATTGGCTTGGTCGGCAAGATTGCGGCCGAGCACCTGATTGCCGAATTGAAGGCAAAAAGGGTTGCTGACCTCTACTCGCCGCATTTCCCGCACCAGGTCATCATGCAGAAAAATGGCGTAATGCGCATGATAAAGAACCGTTTTTACCATGCCAAGGGAAAGAAGAACGACCTTCTCATACTTGTCGGCGATGTGCAGGCGGTTACATCGGAGGCGCAGTACGAGGTCACCGGCAAGATGCTTGACTACTGCGAGAAAAAGGACGTGAAGCTCACGATAACGCTTGGCGGATATGGGACGGGCAAGGTGCACACCACCCCTAGGGTTTTCGGGATAGTGAGCAACAAGCCGATGGCGGAAACCTACAAGAAATACGGCGTCATATTCGGAGAAAGCCGTGGCTCGATAATCGGCGCCGCAGGGCTTCTATTGGGCCTCGGAAAGATACGGAAAATGCCGGGGCTATGCCTGATGGGCGAGACGCACGGCGGCTTTGTTGACGCGAAATCCGCCCGCGCGCTTCTTGAGACGCTCTGCAAGGTGCTTGAGATAAAAGTCGACATGAAAAAACTTGACGAGCGCGCAAAGGAAAGCGAAAAGTTCGCGAAAAAGATGGAGCAGGAGGCGTTGGCTTCCAAAGGGATGGGCGCGCCAGCCAGCAAGCACGATTTGTCTTACATAAGGTAAGTCAGAAACTTATTTTTGTGGAGACTGCCTTTTTCCCCAAAAGAAGCGCCCTCACCCGCGCGGGCTTTTTCGCATTGACTATGTAGCAAGGCGCTTTTACAGACAAGAGCTCGGCTATCTTGCCGGCCATTCCCCCTGTTACGTCGGGCGAGCCGGATGCGCGCAGGTGGCGACTTATTTTTGCGAAGTTGCGCCGGTTTATTTCAGGCACGACTTTTCCATCCGCCAAGACGCCATCCACGTTTGTGGCAAGCACTATCCGTTCTGCCTTTCCCCCTAAATATGAAACGATTTGGTCGCCGGAGCATACTGAGAAGCCAAGTTTGGAGTCGGGCACCATGTCGCCGTAGAGGACAGGCACCTTTCCAGCTTGGAGCGCAGTATTGATGCGCAAGGGGTCGAGCTTTTTTATCCGCCGTCCCTTTGACAAAATTATTTCGTGAGGCTGAATCGGGATCGCCTTTACGCCTTTCTTTGCAAGCGCAGATACCACGAGCGAGGAGAGTTTTGCGCACGCTTTCTGGGTTATCAGGCAGCCTTTTTTCTGCGAAAAAGTACGCACGCCATTGTTGAGATTGTACTTGAGGACAGGCGCGTGGCCGAACGAGCCTGCGCCGTGAACAATCACCAAATCGCGCACGCCCCCCCTTAGCGCGCCCGCTATTGCGGATGCTAGGGAGGAGATTGCTTTCCTGTCGGCTGCCATATAGCCTGACTTCTTTGTGATGGCGCTCCCGCCGAGCTTCAGGATTATCATGTGGAAAGCTGTGCTAAGGTTATTTAAAAAGTTGCAGGGGAATTGACGCATGCGAATACTTCTTGCGATAACCGGCGCCTCGGGCATAATATACGGAAGAAGGCTTGCTAAGGTGCTGAAGGGAACGGAGCACGAAACCGTCGTTGTGGCAAGCAGCGGCGCTCGCGCGGTCGCGAAAGCGGAAGGGGAGAAGCTTCCGGAATCGGACTTTGCCGAAAACGACCTTTCCGCGCCTGTTGCCTCTGGCTCCTACAAGCTTGACGCAATGGTTGTATGCCCCTGCTCGCTCAAAACACTAGGAGAGATAGCGAATGGGGTGGGCAGCAGCCTGATTACCCGCGCCGCGGAAGTGTGCCTGAAGGAAAGGCGGAAGCTCGTTTTAGTGGTGCGCGAAACGCCGCTTTCCTATATCGCAATAAAAAACATGGAGACTGTTACGCTTGCAGGCGCAGTGGTGCTTCCCGCTTCCCCGGGCTTTTACCATAAGCCGAAATCCGTTGGAGAACTGGTGGATTTTGTCGTCGGGAAAACGCTCGACCAGATAGGGGTTGAAAACAGGCTTTTCAGAAGATGGGGCGGAAAAGACTAGGCGGTTTCATTAAAATGCTGGGAAAATAGAGCCGTGGATTTGAAGGTGGGAATATGAATGGTGCGTCATTTCGTGATTTTGTATTCAAGCTCCGCGAGGAAGGAAGGCTTGTTGAGCTTCAAAAGCCAGCTTCACTTTCGCTCGAGCTTGCAGGCGTGCTTGCCTCCCTTGACGGGAAGCCGGTTTATACTGAAAAGGTGGCTGAGCTGCCCGGCTCTGCGGTTGCAGGGAACGTGTTCTCCACGCGCGAGCTTGTCTGCGATTATTTAGGGATAAGAAAAGAGGAGCTCGTCTCGAAAATAATGGGCGCGATTGAGAATCCGGTTGTTCCAGAGGTTGTTGCTGGAAAAGACGCATCAGTAATGGAAATTACTGAAAATTCGGTTGACCTGTCCAAGCTGCCGATTCCTCTTCATGCAGAGAAAGACGGAGGCCCGTATTTCTCCTCGGCAATCGTGATTGCAAATGACCCGGAGTACGGCAGGAACTGCTCGTTTCACAGGATGATGGTGATTGGCAAGGACAGGGCGGTTGCGAGGATTCTTCAGAGGCACCTGGATGAATTCATAAAAAGGGCAGGCGGAAAGCTCGATGTCGCAATAGTGGTAGGCGCGCCGATAAACGTGCTTCTTGCAGCAGCTACGTCGGTTGAAATAGGCAAGGACGAGCTTGCGATTGCCAATGCGCTTGCAACTGTCCGCACGGTGAGGCTGACGAATGGTATAGAAGTGCCCGCCGATGCGGAGTTCGCATTCGAGGCGACGATAACCGATGAATTCACGGATGAAGGCCCTTTTGTGGATTTGACAGAAACGTATGACATTGTTCGAAAGCAGCGGGTGGTGAAATTCAACGCGCTCCATCACCGCAGGAATCCGATTTGGCACGTTCTTTTGCCTGGCGCGCTTGAGCACAAGTTCCTGATGGGAATGCCTCGCGAGCCCACTATTTTTCGGGAGGTAAGCAAAGTGGCTGAATGCAAAGGCGTCAATATCACGCCAGGAGGCTGCTCGTGGCTGCATGCGATTGTTTCTATAAAAAAGAAATCCGAAGATGATGGGAAGAAAGCGATTGCCGCTGCATTTGCCGGGCACAAGTCGCTCAAGCACGTCGTAATTGTTGATGAAGACATTGACATCTACTCGCCTTCCGAAGTGGAATGGGCGATTGCCACGCGCGTGCAGGCGGACAAGGACGCGGTTGTCCTTTCCGGGCAGAAGGGAAGCTCGCTTGACCCATCCGCAGACCCGAATACGTGCGCAACATCGAAGATGGGCGTTGACGCGACAAAACCTCTTGTCGCGCATGGGAAGAATTACGCAAAAGCAGGATGGATGAAGGTGGATTCTGAAAAATACATTTGAGGAATGACATGGAACTTGTACTGCGGGAGCAGAAAATGCTCGACGGAGAGGATGGCGAGGCGGCGCGCCAGTCAATGGAAATACTTATGGCGCTTGGAAAGATTTACGGCGCAGATAAAATGATTCCGGTCACATCTGCGCAAATATCTGGAGTTTCCTACAAGACAATCGGGGATGCGGGCTTGGAGTATCTTCAAGAGATGGTTAAGGCTGGCGCAAAAGTGAGAATACCCGCTTTTCTCAATCCAGCTGGCATGGATAGGGCGCAGTGGAAGGAAATGAAGGTGCCAGAGGGATTTGCAAGAAAGCAAATAGAGATACTGGATGCGTACTCTGCAATGGGAATAAGCATGACTTGCACCTGCGCGCCTTACCAGGTGGGAATACGCCCAAAATTAGGCGAGCATATTGCATGGAGCGAGAGCTCCGCAGTGGCATTTGCGAACTCGGTTTTGGGAGCGCGCACCAACCGGGAGGGCGGGCCTTCCGCACTTGCGGCTGCGATTTGCGGAGTTACCCCGAACTACGGCCTTCATTTGGAAGAGAACCGGCTTGCTGAGTTTGTGGTGGATGTAGAAGCGGACTTGAAGAGCTACTCTGATTTTGGCGCGGCAGGTTATTTTGTCGGGGAAACGACGAAGGGAAAGAACGTTGCTTTTGCAGGAATAAAATCCGCAACCGAAACAGGGCTTAAGGGACTGGGTGCAGCAATGGCTGCATCAGGCTCGAACGCTCTATTTTACGTGAAGGGCATAACTCCGGAGTACAGAGTGAAAGATGGCACTGAGAAAATAACGATTGGTGAGAAAGAACTTGCCGCTACGAGAGAGAAAATCGGCGTGAAGGAAAAGCCGCAGCTGATTACAGTCGGCTGCCCGCATGCGAGTTTAGAGGAGATTGCGCGCGTCGCAAAATTGGTGGAGGGAAGGAAACTTTCCTGCCAGCTTTGGGTGTGCACCGCGAAGAAAACTAAGGCGGAGGCGGCAGCGGGAGGATTTGTTGCGGCAATAGAGGCAGCTGGAGGCAGAGTGGTTGCTGACACCTGCATGGTGGTGTGCCCGCTTGAGGAGATGGGCTACAAAGTCACGGGCTGCAATTCCGGAAAAGCCGCGAAGTACTTGGGAAGCCTTTGCAGACAGAGAGTGGTATTCGGAGATTTGGAGGAAATTTTGTGCTAATTAAAGGGAGAGCCATATCGAAGGGGATTGGAGAAGGCGCCCTCCTCTCAAGCAGCGAAGCAATCTCTTTTCTTGGCGGAGTGGATCCGAAAAGAGGGGTTGTCATTGAGAAAGGGCATCCGCTCGAGGGAAAATGCGTTGTGGGAAAAGTGCTTCTCTTCCCGCGCGGCAAGGGTTCCACCGTCGGCTCTTATGTTATGCTCCAGCTAAAGAAGAACGGCGCTGCGCCTGCTGCGATAATCAATCTTGAGGCAGAGCCGATAATCGCTGTTGGCGCGATAATCTCTGGAATCCCGATGGTGGATAAGCTTGAAAAAGACCCTTACGCGATTCTCAGAGACGGAATGAAAACAAAGGTGAATGGGGAAAGCGGGATTGTAGAGGTTCATGGGATATGAAGCTTGATGACACTGCAAAACTTGCCCGCGCACAAGGAGCAACAGAATACTTGGTTCTACTCGCAGTCGTTCTGATAATCGCACTGGTCTCAATCGCGCTTCTCGGCTTTTTCCCCGGCATGGCATCCGACGCGAAAGAGACGGAGAGCAAAACTTATTGGATGAGCGCAACCCCGATAGCGATTGTTGAAGCAGGCGCGAAAGCCTACACCACAGATCCAACTATAGTGGAGCCGTACATTCGGATAAGAAACACTGGCGTTTACCCAATAAGGATAACCAAAATTCTCGCAGCAAGCGCTTCCGTGAACCAGACCTACAACGGGACGTTTGTGGACATATCAAGCTATGCCTATCTTGGGCCTGGCGAAGAGACATCTTTCGCAGATACCCTTCATTTTGCCGTGCCGCAGGACAGGGAATTTGTAGCATTTGCAATTGGAAGTTCGCAGTGCACGAACAACGCAAGGCTGTGCGGCGCAACGTCCCTCTGCAACCCCCCTGGAGAGTCAAGCAAGGGAGTGTTTGTCCTCAAGGATTTCGGCTTTGAATACATCGCATACATTGAAGGCGTGTCGATAACGAAAAGGCAGATAGGCAAGGACTTGGCAGTCAAGTGCATCTAGTTCGCGGCGCACCGGAAAGCGCGGCGTTCGCAAGCATGCCTCTTCGGGCGCGGATTGGGCCGCGATAAAAACCAAGCCAGTAGGACAAACCTGGCGCCAGATGCCGTCTTCGGTTGTACTTCGCGCAGCGTTGATAACCTGCCAAAACATACTCCGATTGTCAGATTTACAAATAATAAAAAAGAAAATAAAAAAAAACAGATTCCTTATTCAGGGAGTTTGCATTCGACCGTTCCAGCCCCGTATATGCTCGTAAGGACCGCCGGCGCAACCGCGAATATCAGGACTGCGATGAGCGCGCCCGTGAGTGCCGCGGTCGCCCAGACATTCGCCCTTGCCCTGGTTTCCGCGCCCATCATCTGGCCCGCGGCGTATATCACTCCCGCAATCACGATCATCAGCATTGCGATGACTGGCAGGAGGGAAGTGAGCGCGATGCACATTTCGGTTGCCGCGGCGTTCAGGCTTGCGAGCATCGAGCTTGCGGCAGACACAATCGTGCTTGCCATCAGCAGAACCGCCAGAATTTTCCAATTCATCCTTATCCCTCCATTAAAACCGGTTTTGATAGAGGGGCATTCCCTCTGAAAATCTATTTCGTCCAAGATTTAAATAGATTCTGCCCTGTTTCTGCGGGATTTGCTTTTGCCGGATGCCCCGCTTGGGCTGACATTTATAAGACCTTCGCTCAAAAGAAGGATGCTCTCATTCTTGTAGAGCCTATGAAGCTCCTTTCCCGAAGGGAAGGGAACGAGGTGGAATTATGGCGAAAAGTTACGTGAAGTTTGAAACTCCGAAGGACGTGCAGTCAAAAGCACTTGAGGCGATTACCGTCGCAGCCGACACCGGAAGGATACGGAAAGGCGCGAACGAGACCACGAAGGCGATAGAGGGCGGGAACGCCGCGCTTGTCGTGATCGCGGAGGATGTTGACCCGGAGGAAGTGGTGCTCCATCTCCCGATGATTTGCGCCGAGAAGAACATCCCCTACTGCTATGTGCCGACCAAGAAAGAGCTTGGAGCGGCGGCTGGCCTGGGCGTCCAGTGCGCAGCAATAACGATTGAAAAGCCTGGCAATGCCGCGGAAATTGTCAAAGGGATAGTGGAGAAGATAGGCAAGTCCGCCCCCAAGCCCGAGGCGAAGAAGCCAGAGGAGGCGGCAAAGCACGCACCGAAGCAGGAAGCAAAGGCCGAGAAGCACGAGCAAAAGAAAGAGGCCGCTGCGGAAAAGCCTGCGAAGGAGAAAAAGCCCCGCGCGAAGAAGGAGGCGGGCGAAAAGAAGGCGGAAAAGAAGGAATAATCCCTTCTTTCCCGAATAGGTGTTTTTGATGGCTATAAACGAACCGACGCCCGTCGAGGTTGTGGAAGTGGTCGTGAAGACCGGCATCCACGGCGAAGTATACCAGGTTATGTGCAAGGTGCTCGACGGCAAGGACAGGGGAAGGGTCATCCGCCGCAACGTCAAAGGCCCGGTCAAGAAGGGAGACATCATGATGCTCCTTGAGACCGAGCGCGAGGCGAAGGAAATCAAGGCCAAGTGAGGTAATTGATATGTTCTGTTCTTTCTGCAACGAGGAAATGCCAAAGGGCACGGGAGAAATCTACGTGCTTGACGACGGCACCACGCTTAATTTCTGCTCAAGCAAGTGCAAGAGCAACCAGATTGGGCTCAAGCGCGAAGGCAGGCTTGTCAAATGGACGAGCAAGACCCTGATTCTTTCTTCCGAGAAGAAAGAAGTGAAGAAGGAGTCGGCGTTTGCAAAGGAAATCGAAAAGAAACTTGCCGAGAAGGCTCCTGCCAAGAAATAGCTCTTTTGTTTTTTTCAAGTTTTCTCAGAGGTGAGAGGATGGAAAGGACGCTTGTCATACTCAAGCCGGACTGCGTGCAGCGCGGGCTTTGCGGGCTGGTTTTGCAGAGGTTCGAGCAGAGGGGCTTTTCGATTTCTGGCATGAAAATGGTGCGTCTTGGAACCGCCATCCTAAGGGAGCATTATTCGCACATCGCAGACAAGCCGTTCTTCCCGGGGATCGAGAAATTCATGTCCTCCTCGCCGGTGGTCATCGCAGTCATCGAAGGAAAGGATGCGGTCGAATCGGTGCGGATGATGTGCGGCCCGACCAACGCGAGAAAAGCCGCGCCAGGAACGATACGCGGCGATTTTTCACTTTCAATGCAGTGCAACGTGATACACGCCTCGGACTCGGTCGAAACCGCGCACAAGGAAATTGCAAGGTTCTTCAAAGAAGAGGAGCTGCACACCTATTCGCGCGTGCTTGATGGGCTTACTTATTCTGCCGACGAGAAACAGTAGCGCTTTTTTGCAGTTTTATGGGAAGCGGAAGCAATATAAATAGAATGTGGTAAATTATGAATTGGTGTATAATATGAGCGGGCAAAAGTTCCAAAGAAACGACTGGAACAGGACAATGGCCGCGATAGGCAACAGGCCTGAAACGGTTTATCCTGAAAACGGGCTCGTTTGTTTTCAAGGCAGGCGCGTCATAGGCAGGGACATGCCCGTGATTGGCGGCGTCTCCTTGGGCGTAGGCAGGCGCGAGGCGATAACCGTTGACATCGACTCTTCTCGAGGATACACCAAGCTTCGCGAGCTTTATGGGCAAGCCAGGCTGGCTGCAAGCACAGGGGGCGCCGTAGAGCGCAACCGCGTGCTTCCCGCGGTTTATGAAACGGTGAATTCGGCTTTCAAAAATAGGAGCACAGAAGCCGTTAACGCACTATTGGCAAAATACAAAGTCGGGCCCGACCAGAAAATCGCATTGGACGTCTTCATAGCCGAAGGCGTCGGGGTCTGCAGGCACGTTTCATTGGCATGCGCAGCCCTTTTGGAGATGTTCAAGCAGGAAGGGCACATCAGGGGGGAGATAAGCGTCGACAGGAACGGCACCGATGAAGGGGCGCACGCGTGGTGCAGGTATACCTCTTATTCCGGCGAAGTGGTCATCCTGGATGTGATGCAGGGCTATTTCGGCACATTGAATGAAAGCACGGAAAAAGCCTATTGGGATTATTTCAGACCAAAGGACAGATGATTTCCGCCTAGTTTTTCGAAGGCCTCTTCCCGAACACAAGCGAGAGCGCTATGATTATGGCAAACATGCTCGCCGCTCCAAGGCACATCATTGCGAATGGCGAATTGGCAGGATTCGAGCCGGCAAGCGAGGCGACGATGTCGCTTTTCGGCTCAGGCCGCTTTGCAGGCTCGCTTGGAGACGGGCTTTTCAGTTTTGGCGGATCGAAGCTGGAAATCATCTGGGGGGTGAGCAGGCGGGAGAAGCGGTATGTGAATTTTTTCTCCTCGCCGCGGGAAACGGAATTCGTGTTCCAAGTCAGCAATATGTCTTCCTGCCCCGATATGGCTTTTGCAGGCTGCGAGACGAATGTTATCTGGCTTGCCTGCGAGACTATGGACCTTGGGACCGAATCCTCGATTGTGACGCCAAGCGGCTCGTCTAGGCCAGTGTGCCGGTAAAAAAGCTTCACCTCGGTCACATACGATTCTGCGCCGTCGTCGCCAACATATTTGTAAATGGTGAATTCCTTGGAGATGTCCTCCTGGTATTGGACGACCCGGACAAACTGCGGAGAATCCCCGAGAACAATCTGGGCTGATGGAATCGCCGCCAGGGCAAGAAACAATGAGATGAAGAGGATGATTTTTCCCATATTTGCCACTAGTCCATATTGCCTGAATCGATAACATCTTATTTCCTTTTTTGACACAATTTGTTTAAAAAGCTTGTCATACGAAAAGACGCCATGGCCCAAGAGACGTACGATGCGATTGTTGTTGGCGCAGGCCCTGCAGGGTCTTCTTGCGCTGCGCTTCTTGCAGAAAGAGGGTTGAAAGTGCTTCTTATGGACAAGGCGTCCTTCCCCAAAGACAAGGTATGCGGAGACGCCATTGGTGGCAAGGCGCTTTCCGTTCTGTCCGAACTCGGATTGGTAGAGAAGCTTAGGGACACGGGATTTGCCCGAAGCTCGGGACTGGTCTTCTCCTCCCCGAACGGATCAAGCATGGAGGTCACGCTTTCCGATGAAAGCGAGATGGTAAGGGGATTCGTCTGTAAGCGCCGGGAGTTCGATTCCATTCTCTTTTCGCTTGCGAAAAGCAGGTGCGAAAGTTTGGAGGGGACGGAAGCGATCGGCTTGGTGTTTGACAGGACCCGGGTTGTCGGGGTGAGGGCAAAAGGCAAAGAGGGAGAGGAGAAGGAATTCCACGCAAAAGTCGTGGTTGGCGCGGACGGCGCAAGCTCCCTTGTGGCAAGAAAAACAGGCTGCCTAAGACTCGACCCTGCGCACAGCTGCACGGCAGTAAGGGCGTATTACAAAGGAGTTGGGGGGCTTTTGGGCAATGTGGAGATACATTTCCTGCCCGAATGCATGCCCGGCTACTTTTGGATATTCCCCCTCTCAAAAACAGAGGCGAATGTCGGGGTCGGCATGCTTAATTGCGACATTGCCAGGGCGAGGGTCGGCCTTGCGGACGTAATGCTGAAATGCATGGAGAACCCGCGCTTTGCGAACCGGTTCAAGGACGCGAAAATCGAGGGAAAAGTCGAGGGCTGGACGCTGCCGCTCGCGTCTGCGAAAAGAAGATGCGCCGGAAACGGGTTTGTGCTTGTCGGGGATGCTGCATCCCTCATCGACCCTTTCTCAGGGGAAGGAATAGGCAACGGGATGAAAAGCGGGAAAATCGCTGCAGACGTCCTTGGCGCTGCGCTTGCCGGAAGCGGGAATGTTACCGAAGAGGACTGCCTGCGCTATGAAAAAACGCTCTGGAAGGAAATCGGCGCGGACGTGGGCACCAGCCACATGATGCAGAAGCTCGGGAAAAACAGGCTGCTATTGGACCTGGTGATAGGAAAGGCGCAGAAAAGCAAGTGGCTGCAAAACGAGCTTGGCGCGATGATTGCGAACAGGGAGGCGAAAAGAAAGGCAATCGACCCGCTGTTTTACCTAAGGGTGCTTCTTGCCTGATTCATAGGCATGGCAAAAAGCTGCCGCGGCTCATGCTTTCACGAAGAGGAACTGCTTCCCGCTTCCCCTCACCTTAAGCGTGTTTTTAGAGGTGAACCGCCCGAAAGGCTGCCCGTCTATGAACAGCTGGGCCTTCTCATCCCCGAAAATGCGGAGCGTGCAAATTGCGTTTGCAGGGAATATCCTGTGCGAGAAGAGGCGCCTGAAAGGCGAGATTGCGACCGCCTGGTAAATTTTGCCCGACCTTGCCATCTGCCTTCCGCCGCACGAGTAGCAGTAAGCCGGCGAGCCTGTCGGGGTTGAAAAAAGGATCCCGTCTGCGCGGAACGCGTAATGCCTGCCTTGGGAATGAAGGTGTATGGAAAGCACGCGCGGGGAAGGATTCCTTATCCCTATCTCGTTAAGCGAAAGCGGCAGGGGTTTTCCGTCCACTTTGCATTCCAATAGAAGCCGCTTTTCGGTGCGAAGGCGCGAAAGCGCACGGGCAAGGCGCGGCCGCCAGTTCGAAAATGACGATTGACAGATGAAGCTTGTCGCGCTTCCGATTGCAAAGAAAGGCACGCCATAGTGCTCCTTGCCAAAAAGCACGGTCCCGTCTCCGCCAACACTGACGACAAGCTGCGGCTTTTCGCCCGTCTTGCACAGGCGCACCCCCGAAAGGACGAGGAAATCCTCCACCTCTTTTTTCACGGCAAGCGCCACCTTCTTTCTCCTGTTGGCTATCACAAGTGCCTTTGAAACCTTCGCCATGAAACCGCCTTAGACCTTGAATTTTTTCGCTATGAACCGGCGCGAGGGAAGCGATTGGGCGCCCTTCCGGAGAACCTTCGCGGCCGCGGTTGCGTTCGCAAAGCGGACCGCCTCGTAAAGCGATTTGCGCTCGCATATCCCCGCTATGAACCCGGCGCAGAACGCGTCCCCTGCGCCAAGGGTGTCGACCGGCTTGACACGGAACGGCTCGACCGTGAAGGATGACGCCCCTTTCGTCTTCACGATTATCTCTCGCCCGCCCTGCTTTATCACGCATACGAGATTGTATTTCCTCGCAAGCTCGCTTGCCGCCGATTCGTCGCGCGAGCCGGTTATGGAAAAGAGCTCCTTGCGGTTGATTATGAGAAAGTCGCACCTTTTGAATATTTTGGCTAGCTTTCTCTCGCCAAGGCGCGACGCCGCCCTGCCAGGGTCGAACGAAATCGGTATGCCCGCCTTGTTCGCGATTTTGCTCGCGGAATCAAGAAGATGCAGCGCGCAGCCGCTCATGTGCAAAAACTTCGCCCGCCGTATGTAGTCCGGGTCTATGGCGCGTCGCCTGTCCGCAACCCCGAAATCCTCTATCACGCGCACTTCCGCCTGCGAATCGATTATTATCACGGAAAGCCCGGTCATGCCCCGGAAAACCTTTAGCTGCGCGGTGTCCACGCCGAAACGGCCAAGATCCGTGAGCACCGATTTGCCATGCCTGTCATTCCCTATGTTTGCGATTACCCCTGAAGGGAATCCGAGTTTTGTGAGATTGACCGCGACATTGGCAGCCGAGCCGCCGCCGCTCACCTTAGGGTGCATGCGCATGACCGCGGTGCGGTCAGGCTCCGGAAAAGCCTCGACGTAGTTCCTTATGTCGTAGACCGCGTGCCCGATGGTGACTATCTGAGGCTGCATGGGGGAATAACCCCTCCATAGATTTTAAACGTTGGGGGCTAATGAATGACTGAAAATTTTCGGTTTGATTTTCAGCGGCTGGCACGGGCCATGCGCAATGGTTTGTCGGGCTTGGCCGGGTAGACGCCGGATTCCGCGTGTTTGATGCCCGATACGCTCCGCTATGCGCCATGACGGTTCGCAGTTCCCGCCGCCCGTTCCTGCCAGCGAAAAAAAAGGGGCGGCAAAAACCAAAAGAGGAGAGTGACAGACTTGGTCGATGACGAACTGGAAAACCGGCTTTCGGAAAAGATGGGCGGTTCGGCCGAGGAAAAAATCAAGGCGAAGATTGCCGAATTCGGCGGGCTTCTCACGCGTGCTGCTGCGGTGCGGCTCCTTTGCAGGCAGAACGGCATTGAGATTGACACGCCCATGCCCCTTGCAAAAGCAAAGGGAACTTCGCTTCCGTTCTCTTTCCGTGCGAAAGTCGACAGGATATTCCCGATGCAGGAGCATGCTGGCGGAAGCACCCGGACGGTTCGGCTGCATGTTTCCGACGGAAGCGCGGATGCCACGCTTGTGCTTTGGAACGAGCAAACCTCGATTGTGGGCGCAGGGGGCATTGGCGCAGGCGACGAGATTGAGGTGAAAGGCGCCTACGTGCGTTCGGGAGAAATATGCGTTTCGCGCGGGAGCGCCATTTCCAGGATAGGCGGCATGGTTGTTGCGCCTTTGGCAAAGCTAACAGAAGGGGAATGCATCGTCGAGGGCGAAGTGGGGGGGATCGAGCCTGATTGCGCCGGCCAGGACATGAAGCCCGATGTGGGAAAGCCCTTCCTGTCGTTTCAGCTCTGCGATGGGGAAATGTGCAGGCGCGTTGCCGTCTGGTCGCCTGAAAAAAAGGCAAGGCCCGATGCGGGGGACAGGCTCCGGCTTGAGGGAGTGGTTTTCAAAAAAGGGGAGATCCACTTCAACTCGCACTCGCGCCTGGTCAGGATAAGCTCGAAGGCAAGGCTTTTAGGAAAGCTCGAAAGGGCGAGCGTTTCGTCCGGCACAGCTTTTTTTGTGATTGACGGGCAGGAATACTCGCTGCCCTGCAATGAGGCATTGCGTCTTCTCGGGGTAAAATCCGTCCCGCCGGGGGTTGAGCCGTCCACCCTGTTTTCAATAAAGTTGCAGGGGTTCTTGGGAAAACAGATCAGCTACGGGAAAATCAGCGGGCGGCTTGAGTGGCTTGAAACAGGATAGCTTTCCGCCTGCGCAAAAGGACAAAGCTTTGTTCGCATTATCAAATTTACAAATAATAAGGAAGAAAAAAGAAGAAAAAATAAAAAAGAAAGGCTTAAACTGCGGCGTAGCACTTGAATTCGCTTGTGCTATATATGGAGCCTAGGACCTGCGGCGCAATCGCATATATCAGGACCGCGATGAGCGCGCCCGTGAGTGCCGCGGTCGCCCAGACATTCGCCCTTGCCCTGGTTTCCGCGCCCATCATCTGGCCCGCGGCGTATATCACTCCTGCCATTACAATCATCAGCATTGCGATGACTGGTAGAAGAGTGGTGAGAGCGGTGCACAATTCGCTTGCCGAACTGCTCACCCTTTCGAGCATGGTGGAAGACACAATCGTGCTTGCCATCAGCAGAACCGCCAGAATTTTCCAATTCATCATATCCCTCCATTAAAACCGGTTTTATTAGAGGGGTATTCCCTCTGAGAGAGTGTTTTCTCCCAAGATTTAAATAGATTCTGCCGGATTCGGCGTTCCGATATCGCGGGTTGGCTTTTTTTGCCGATTCGATTAATGCGCCAATGCCGGCGCGATGCCAGCGCCGGGGCTTGGCGCGCTCTTGCGGCACGCCAATGGCCCTAAGATGGGATGGCCCGCCCGTCTTCAGAGCGAATAAGGCATGCTTCCTCAAAGCGGCGCTTTTTCGAAGCGCTTGTGAATGATTATAATCCTACGCTGTGTTTTTTCCCCGGTGCGTACTATGTTCGTTTTCCAAATGGGCGGCGGAGCTTTCAAGGAGAGAGAGGAGAGGCTAAGCAAGAACAGGCAGGCTCAAAGAACGGTTCTTGGCTGGTTCTCTTCCCTTCGCGGCAAGATGATGTCGTTCATGAAGAAGCTTTTCTCATAGGTGGATAATGTGTTCCTCTACGGACTTGACCTACATAACCTGAAAATTTCGCTTGCATCAAAGGTAAAAAAGCTCACAGGCGAGCTTACGATGACGTCCGAGCAGAAGCAGATGCTCAAGGAACTTTTCTCTTCGGAAGAATCCAACCAGATGGATGCCGCGATGAGGATAAGCAAGAGCCACGACATCCGCCTTCTCGCAATGCTGCAATTCTACATGCAGGATGATTTCCTCGACGAAGTTCTGAAGCATTTTGGAGGGAAGGAATTCCACTACAAATTCGCGCAGAAGAAGATGATAAAATTCTACTCGTTGGTTGCGGCTTCGAACATGCTCTCGGACGTGAATTTTTTCGAAAGCGTGGTATCGACGATTTCAAACCCGACGGAATCGAAGGAGGAGCGCTGCGATCTTGCGTATATGATGGGAGAGGTGTTCGAGTCGTTCGGCCGTGACATCCACGCACGCGAGGCGACCTATATATCCGAGCGGATAGGCAAGCAGTTTGTCCGGACTCTTCTTACGCTTCTTTCTTCCGAAGGCGAGCCTGACGAGGTGAGGGTGGCATCCGTTCTCGCGCTCCACAAGACGATATTCAACCCGAACATCAGCACAAATCTAGAGCCGGAGCTTGCAAAAGAGGTATTCGCGCGCCTCAAGGAATACGGCGACGTGGTGGGCTAAACTTTCAGATAAATAGACTTGCCATGTTGGCGCTTATTTCTTCATTCTTTTTTCCAATTCCGATAGCGGATAGAATTTCAGCTTGCCTTCCTTGCGCTTCTTCTCCATTTTCGCCATTTCCTTTGAAGCCCATTCGTCAAACAGCCTTTCCTTCTCGGCTTCTTTGAGGTATTTTTCCTCAAGCTCCAAGACGCCTAGGCGCAGCGCCTCGGTTTTCGTGGCAACCACTCCCTTCTCCACAAGCTGGTCGATTACGCTTGCGACGTGCCCGTCAAACTTCACGGTAAGATTCATGTAAAAACACCATGATAAGCATGATGGAAAATGCATAAAAGGATAGCGGTCGGGCTGGATCAACTATAGATGTGCCTGCGCGAAAAAGAGTTGCATTCCAGTGCAGCACAAACGTGCATTTAAAATAACTTTGCAGCAGGACAAGAAGCATGGTACTTGGGCGATTGGAGACTATTTCTTCCATCAGGGAGCACGCCACAATTGGCCCAGGCGCGCCTGGCAGGAAATCGCAGGGGCTTCTAAGGGAAAAGGCAATAATAGAAAAATACGGTCTCGCATTTCCTGAGTTTGTTTCAATCACACCTGCTTTTTTCAATCGCTTTCTACACGAGTCGGGAGCACGCCTTGCCCCAAGCAACAACGAGGCATTCAATCGCGTGATGGAGCACAATTTCACAAAAGCCGAACAGGATGAGATTGCCGCCGCGGCGCTCTCATTCGAGCCTTCGCTAGCCGGGCGCGCAATCATGGTGCGCTCCGACGAATGGGATGGCGGCAGCGGCATATGGGAAAGCAAGGCGGCATCCGCGCTTGCGGGCGAGGACAAGCTGTTTGTGGCGCGCGTGCTTGAGGCCGCAAAAAGAGCCATTGCAAGCGGCTTTAGCCACGCGGCTGCGCAATTCAGGAGGAAAAATTCCATTCGCAACAGCTTCGGGATAATGCTTATGCCCTTTTACGGGGCAAATGTTATAGCCGAGGGAAGAAACCTCGTCGTGCCTGCGATTGCTGCAAACTTCATGAGCAAGAACGGGAAACCTGTCCTTGCGCAGTTCGGAAGCGGAGTGGATGGCGCAAACAAGCGCTATAACGCGTTTATGGGCGGCTATTATTTTGGGGAGATGGATGAGGAGACAATGGACCTTTTAGGCAAGTTTCTAGTCGGGACGTATGAAACCACCTCATCGAAACTAGATGTAGCTACCTCGAAAATATTGACCTACGAGCAACAGCTAAAATGCACCGAGTATGCCTGGACAGCAGGGCGAAGAATCAATTTAGTAACCCAGCGATTCGCCGACCTTGTCTCTAACAAAGGGTCAAGGTATTACGAGGTAATACGGGACAGCTGGACTGACTCTAACTGGGTGGTGGTGCAGGCGGCGCGGCCAAAAATCGAGGATGTGCCGGAAAACGTGTCGCACAAAGATCTCCTAGGAGTGACGCGCGCAGTGGTGGGCTCGGCGGTTGCAGATGCCAAAGGGATACTTTACGTGGAATCTGGCTGGCAGACTGATAGGCTGAAGACGTGCTTTGAGTACGATTCAAAAAACAAAGGGTATCTTCTGATAGTTGATGCGCCAAGTATCAATACGCTTGGAGAAAAACACCTAGAAATTCTCGAGCGGCTTGAAAACAAGGCGGCGGTTGTCTTTAGTGTTGATGAGATATGCAACACTCTCGCAAGCCACCTAAACGGCAGATTGCGGCTCCTTGGTGTGCCCATTCTTGCCATCGAGGGCAAAAGACAAGCCATGCAAAGGCTGGACAAAAATGGCGAATACGTCTTATATGCCAACGAATGGGCTGAAAAATTGGAGAAAAGAGGGTTTTTGGCCACGAAGTAGCGCAGATTTACTCATCCATCCAAAAGCTGTGTCCCGCGCAGGCAAGCCGTGTCCCATTTCAGAAACGATTATAAACAAATGCCTTCTTATATAAGCCCTCAACTTCGGTCCATGACAGGGCTGACATCAGCGCCGGGCTCTTGCCTGGCTGCGATGAATCCATTTGAAGGAAAGTTATTCCCTTAATATCCGCCACCGAATTTTCGGCTCGCGCGATTTTCGGGGATTTCACAAGTTTCACAGAAGTCAAAAAGTTATGCTCATATCTTTTATGAGGCGTGTTCCCCTCTTTGGGGAAGCGCGGCTGCTCCCGAAAGGGCGCGGCTATTTTGTCGGTATGCGTTGAATCCGCCGGATTTCCATGAAGGCGGAGGAGCGTGCAGGCATTTCACGAGTATGAAGAGAGCGACTGATACTCACAAATAGAGAGTTCAAGCAATATGCATGTTACGCCATTCAGTGGATGGCTTGGCTCAAGTACAACAGGGCCCCGCGGCAAGCAGCGAAATTCTCCAGGTAGGCGCAGGCATCCTTTGATCTGGAGGTAGGGCGGCGCACCGCAAGGTGCAAACACCCCGAAAATTAAAACATTCTAGTAACGGGTGGAAAAGAAACCAATTGGGATTCGGCTAGTAAAGGTGATTTAACGCCGAACAGAGCGTACCGAATGCCGTGCAGTAATGTACGGTAGATGTGGGGCGGAATATCCGTTGTCTGATTCGAGGTCGGCTGAAAAGCCGCGCCATAGAGGGTGAAAGCCCCGTAGTTTAAGGACAGCGGAGTGAAGCCAAACGAGTAGTGCTCTTCGAATATAGGGCATGAAAATGGGGGGACTAACCTCCAACTCTAAATATAACTTGAGACCGATAGCGAATTAGTAACGCGAGTGAAAGCTGAAAAGGCGCCCGAAAGGGCTGTCAAAAGAGCCTCAAACTGAATGGTTACAATTTGGCGCAGCGTGAAAGGGCAAGGCCGCGGAAGCGACTCCCCGAGAGGGGGGAAGCGACGCGGAGATACCAATGTTGCGCCGTTCTTCTCGAAGCAAGAGCCAGGGAGTTGATGTTGTGTGGCGAGGCGAGAGCCGAAGCGAAAGCAATGGTGCGCATCGTAAGAAAGGCACGTCGTGCGAAAGCGCGATTAGTCACACTCATCAGACTTGAAGCCGATGTGAACTAAGCGAGGGCAGGACGAAGCCGGTCTGACGACCGGTGGAGGTCCGCAACCGATGCTAGTATATTCTGCTCGGGTGACCCGTGCTTAGGGGTGATAGTCCAATCGAACTCGGCAATAGCGAGTTCCCCTCGAAATGTCCCTCAGGACAGCCTCGATGGAGATGGGCTGCGGGGTAGAGCACTGATCGCGAGGATTGGCTCCGAAAGGAGTCGCTTTGCTGTCAAACTCCGAATCTGCAGCCGTCGTAGAAGTCGGGAGTCGGGTTCCACTGGGTAAGCTAGTGGGCCATTACGGGAACGACCGGGACCGAGGTTAAGGTCCCTAAATTCAGGCTAAGTGCGAATCCACAAGAAGTCTCCGGTCTAAAACAGCTGGAAGGTAGGCTTAGAAGCAGCCATCCTTTAAACAACGCGTAATAGCGGACCAGTCTAGATCGCGGATTTCGAAGATGATCGGGGCTAAGCCTGGTACCGAAACCTCGGAGTTGCCTCAAAAAGGCAATCTGGTAGGGGGGCGAACTGGTTGGGCAGAAGCAGGGCCGTGAGGTCCTGTGGACTGACCAGTTATGAAGATCCTGGTACTAGTAACAGCATATCCAGGCGAGAATCCTGGACGCCGCATAGCACACGGGTTTCTGGGCAATGTTCTTCAGCTCAGAGTAAGGCGGTCCTAAGTTGTGCGCTAATCGCAAAACAACAAAAGGGAAACCGGTCAAGATTCCGGTCCTGTGCAGGTAGACGCGGCAACGCAAGTTGCATTTCTGACGCTTTGGGGTGAGGTTGGCAGAGGAGACTCTGCTTAAAGCTGATAATACCGTCGAGTCTCGTTATGAGGAGAAGCGGTATAAACGGCCCAAAACGACCCGATCCCTGGAGCCCATGAAAAGGGAATGCATCCGATCCTGCACATCCGTACCTAGAACTATTACAGGTGCTGCTGGCAGAACAAGCCAAGGCGTGACAGGGAGATTCAGCTAAGGGAACTCGGCAAAATAGTAGCTTAACTTCGGGATAAGCTATGCCTGCCTTTCCGCAAGGATTGGCAGGTCGCAGTGACAAGGGGAGGTCGACTGTTTATCAAAAACACAACTCGCAGCAAATCGGAAACGATTAGTATTGCGGGTGACGCCTGCTCACTACTGGTACGTGAAAATCCATTTCAACGGATCTAAGCGCCAGCAAAGAGCGGGGGTAACTCTGACCCTCTTAAGGTAGCGTAATACCTCGCCGCTTAATTGGTGGCTTGCATGAAGGGCGTAACGAGCCTCCCACTGTCCCTAGCTGGAACCTGGTGAACTTACTACTCTGTGAGTATGCAGAGGACTTCTAGGGGGAAACGAAGACCCCGTGGAGCTTTACTATAGCCTGATCTTGTGATACGAGGATTGCTGCGGAGCGTAAATGGGAGCCGTCATGTTGCGCCTTCTGGGGTGCAAATAGGCAAAATTGTAACACCATTCAGTAGTTTTTGTATTACTAACCGCAAGGGACAGGGTCAGGTGGATAGTTTGGCTGGGGCGGTACGCCCTCGATAAGGAAACAAGGGCGCCCAATGTTCAGCTTAGGCGGGTTAGAAATCCGCCGGTAAGGGTTAAAGACAAATGCT
>Ga0247841_10002099_pt1 | contig 41129 bp, 40 predicted proteins | sample LaCruzMarch2015__2_FD_192410 | JGI IMG/M metagenome (GOLD analysis project Ga0247841, IMG submission 192410) | Freshwater microbial communities from meromictic Lake La Cruz, Castile-La Mancha, Spain - LaCruzMarch2015_18m | ecosystem: Environmental > Aquatic > Freshwater > Lake | place: Spain...
GTATAATTTTTTAGTTTTTCTTTTAATATACTATTTTCTTGTTTTGTTTTTTCTAATTCTTCTTCTAATTCTTTAATTTTATATTCTTCATTCATTTTTAACTAATAAATAATAAGAATATATTTTTAAATATTATTAGTATTAAATTATAATAATAATAAAATGGGCGTTTTAAATGAGAAAAGGTGTAATATTTCAAACGCCAATTATTTTAAATAATAACCCTTAATATGTTTTGAAGCATAACAAGATGGAGCATAATGTCCTTCTCTACCACAACGAAAACAATTATTAGTATCTTCTTCTTCATCATCATCGTCATCATCGTCTTCATCATCTTCATCATCGCTTTCATAAATAATATGATTTTTATTTTTTGAATTACAATATTTTTCATGATATTCACATTTTATTTTTTCTATAAACTCTTTTCTACAATATTCACATTCCCAAACTTCTTCATATTCTTCATCACTATCCGTTTCCCAACATTCATTTTCTTGACAATCTTTCGCAAAATGTCCTTTTTTTCCACAACCAAAACATTTATCATTTGTTCCATTACTCATTTGTTTTAAAGTATCTTGTTGAGATTTGGATAATTTTACAGAAACAAATGAACCACCACGAACATTATTTATTCCATATTTATCCATATAAATTCTTGTATATTTGTCTTCATCATAATCATCACAGTTAGATTTAAGTTCTACAACTCTTAATGGTTTATATATTTTAGTCCATGCTGAACCATTTGAATTAAAATGATTTTCTAACCTAAATTGTGGATTATTTGTTTTTCCAATATAATATTTTCCTTGTTCTAATTGAAGTGTGTATATGAAAACCATTATGAATATATTAATAATATTATAAATAATATTTAATTCAATTTTATTCAAAAGTTACAAAAATACAAAAACATTACAAACAATCCAGAAATTAAAAAATATATTTTTATTTGATTAAAATATACAATAAATCTATTATACATAAAAATATATGGCATTTTTATAATTAGTTTGTCATCAATATCTTTATTTTCTTCATAAATATAATGAGACAAAATTTCATCTGGAAAATCTGGAGAGACTTTTCTAATAAACATCGCATATTTATTTTTTTTTAATTCTGAATCAATAAATTGTATATCTTTATCATTTGCTTCTTTAAATAAATGTGGACTGGTTGCACTTGTCATTCTTGTCCAATCTGTAATATGCGTTACAGCGCGTATAACTGGACCTTTTATTTCTAGTTGTTTACAATAATATAAAATTATTGCAAATAAACTTTCATTTGCCAAACCTCCATCACATATTGTTTTTGTCATAATCTTTTGTTTATTTACAAAATCTAAAACATGACTTACATTTTCTCTCTTAAGAATAAACCAAGGATCATTTGCAAGATGATATTCTTTTGGAAGCCTTTGTAAATTTGCCCTTTTATGAAATTGTATATTCCACCATGATTCTTTCCAATTCATAATGCTTTTATTATAATTTTGATAAAATAAATATCTGAATTTTGTTGGAGATATGATAGGACAACATGATTCGGTTAACATACAAAACCAAGAATTATTTATATCATGAATTAACGCAAATCTCATAACAGATACATAAGCTGGGATCACATGATAATAACTTGTTTCATATATAAAATTTGGAGGAATTGAATGTTCTCTTATCCATTGTGAAGTTATTTTGTTAAAATCTTTATAATAAAAATATACATTAATTATATCTTTATTTGGTTCTATCCATTTTTTCCATATTTCTTCTTTATTTAATATTTGTTCACCGCTAATTATAAAGCATAAAGCAACCTTCATACTATATTATGCAAATAAGTTTTATATTATATTTTTATTGTATATTATAAATATAATATTTTATCTTTATGACTTTCTAAAAGTTTATTTTCAAGATTAGTAATTTTATTTTCAAGAGAACAGATATGTGCTTCAATTGATTTATTATTTTGAATTATCAAATATTTTAATTCCGCAGTTTGATTATAACTATTATAATAATAGTATTGACTCATAATTATATTTGAAATTCCATAAAATGATGAAATCGCAACAAATGACCAAATATAAATATCTATTTTTTCTATTTTTTTGAAAAAGTTTGTTTTTTTTATTAGGTTCATAATAGCTTTTGATATTTTATCTGTAATGATTGAATTTGTCATTAAAATTAATGACAATATGTTTTTAATATATAAATTTATAATAGAATAAAATTGAAATATTTTATATGAGTTAGGTATTTGTAAAGTAAATACAAATGAAGACTGAAAGTATATTTATTCCAACATTGAAGAGAGAAATAGTATTTCATATTGGCAAAAATCAAAATGAAAATTTTGAAGTTATTGATAAAGGACAGGAAAATGATTTATGGTTTCATTCAAAAAATGATTCGTCATGTCATGTTGTATGTAACTTACCTGATGACTTTGATAAAAGATATTTAAGATATGTTATTAAAATTGGTGCGCTGTTATGTAAAAATAATACAAATAAATTAAAAGGTTTAAAAAATGTAGAAATTATTTATACTAAAATTAAAAATATTATAAAAACTGATGTCCCTGGTTGTGTATTGACAAATAACACAAAGATATTAAAATGTTAATATAATTTTATATTTTCTTACATATTGTAATGTTTTAATAAATAAATATATTCTAAATTATATATACATGCAATTAAGAAGCAATAAGATACCACGAAATAAATTTGAATCAGAAACATCATCAGATTTATTTAAAAGAACAAAGTCACGTTCAATTGCACCTGCATCTGAACCAATTCCTGTTTCTAATCAAATACCAGAAATATCGCAGCTTATTAGAACAAAATCTGAAGTAGATATTGAAGATTTAAGAAAACAATATGCTAACAATCCGCAAGCATTACAAGCTTTAGAGGAACATTTTAGAGATATTAAAACATCTTCTGAAACTGGTATTTTAGGTTCTAGAACAGAAGAAATAATATATTCCAGTTTTTTTTTTAGAAAAGATATTTTAGATAATTTTACTAAAAATATTATGTTACAAATACCAGCTGAGAAAAAAGAATCCCATCCATTGTCTTCTTTTAAGTTATATAATGCTGATGACATATTGGAAAATATAGGACAACGTGGAACATTTAAAACAAGATTTACTGAACAATCTCCAGAATATCAAGAATTGAGAGGGCATAATATGGATAAATTAATTAACTTTTTATCAAGTAAAATTTGCGAAGACATTGGTCCATCATATGCAAAAACAGCTGTTGAAAAAGCAATTTCATTAAAATCTAAAAATATTGATTTTGATATTATTGTCTTATCTAGTAAAAATATTGAAGCAATGGGCTTAGCAGATGATGAAGAAGATGAATATCATGATACACAGCAAACACAAGATACTCAGCAAACACAAGATACTCAAGATTCACAAGATACACAGAGTTCACAAGAATCAAATGATTCACAGAGTTCACAAGAATCAAATGAATCCGCATATTTTCCAAAATCTTCAGGAGAAGACTCTACAGATATTAATGATATTCTTACTTATAGATTAAGTGGTGTAGTTGGATTTATAATTGTTGAATTAGGAGAATGTAAAATGTTCCCTTATGGTTATTCTATAAATTTAATTTGCACAAATAAAAAAGCACCTGCAGGTTCAGGGTCTATTTTAATGGGACTATATTTATATACGATTTTATCTCATCCAGACAATATAGATAAAAACCCACCACAAATTCCAAATGGAAAAGGTGTTTTAAATATTGTTGAAACAGAAGAAAAATTTGAAACAACATTTAATACAAACGAACCATTGACAAATGTTCAACAATTTGGCATACTTGAGTTGGCTTCTGCATATGCAAATGCAGGAGGATTATGTATGTATGAAAAATTTGGGTTCCAATATGACGAAAGCATGTATGGTCCACAATGTTTTGAAGACTTTTTAAATTTACCTATGATAATTGATTTTAAAACAAAACCAGGATACATGGAACTTACTGATGAACAAAAACGTCAAAAAGTTATTAATATTTCCGCAGGAACTGATAAAGGTTTTCCTAAAAGTAAAATATGTTCTGTAAGGGATTTTGATAAAACCGCAACTGGAAAATTAGTTGAAACAAAAAATCAAACCTTGTTAGGATATTTAAAATCATTAAAAATTTTAATGGATAATGACATGTCAAATGTTACAGGACCTTATGCACAATTTATATATAAAAAATTATATTATATACTTAAGTTTATAAATGAACCAACAAGCAGAATACCATATGAATCAAGACCTGAACCCAAAAATCCTGGCAATATTGATACATATATAAATTATTTAGAGAATCCTGGTGCTCAAAAACTAGATTTAACACCTTTTTTAGAGTTTGTTACTATAAAAAAAAGTAGAGGTGGAACAAAAAGAAAACGAAATTTTAAAAATAAACAAACAAAAAAAATACGTAAATCTAAAAAAACAAAAAAAATATTAAAACATAATAAAAGAAAAACACATAAACGTTAAATATCAACTATTTTTCAACCATAATTTCTTTTGAAATTTTATTTATTATAATAGTTGTATAATTTCACTATTTTATTTAATAAGTTCTTTATCTGTTGATTCATTGAATTTTATATGTGTTCTTTTTCAGAAACTCAAATTACTTTCCCCAATTTTGTTGAATAATATAAACCATTTTAGATACTTAAAGGATGTGTAATTTTTTTTGACAACTCAATAATAGTTTTATTTTGCTCTATAATAATCTGTTGAAAATCACTATTTTGTTTAAGAATATTTAATACAAATTCTTGTGATATTTCAGACCAATTATTTATATTTATTTTTTCAATAGGTTTACAATTTTTATTATGTCTCCATAATCCTGCACGGTCATTAAATAGTTTATCGCAATTTTTACAAGTATATTTTTGTGTTATTTTTTCATTCTTAATAGTTGTCATGTCATTATTAATAGTTGTCAAGTCATCGTTAATAATTGTCAAGTCATTATTTTTATGTTTTTTGCTTGTAAAATGTAAATTGAAATTAAATTTTTTATATGTTGAATAGTTGCATTTTTCACAATAAAAAATATTACTATTATTTTCTACAATAGTAGTGTCATTCAGTTGTAAATTAATATTATTATTCTGGTACAGGTTTGGTTGTAATTTTGGTTTTGGTAATGGTTCAATGCTATTCAATGTGGCATTAAGTGAAATAAAAAATTCTTGCTCTTTTTTTCTTGCTTCATAATGATCTGCACAATTGTAAAATCCTATTATTTCCATTTGCCAATTATCCCAACCACCATTTTTTCTTATCGTTTCATAAAGTTTAGATTTATAAGTACATTTTTTTTTATTTATGCAACTATTTTTATGAGCATGTTTTCTCTGTACAAAATTAGTTGTATGACCAACATACACCTCATTTATCAATAAGTCTTTACAAGTTATTTTATAAATAAGTGTATTTGAATAATCTATATTTATTTTTGGCATAGTATTATAAACATCTTATATTTATATTATTATTTTAACATTAATATTTTAAGATAATTAAAATCTTTATTTACAAAAGTAACTATTTATTCAGTAATATTTCTTTTGAAATTTTATTTATTATTTTTTCTTCTTTTTCAAAATCATTATCTCCAGAACCTCCCATAGATTCAACAATAATTTTATTATATTGGTCTGAAAATTTTGAAACAGATTTGCTGCAATCAGGATGTGCTTCTTTGAACTTTGGTAATAACCTTGCGTTTTTTGATGCAACTTTTTTAACCAACTTATGCATTTTTTGTTTGGTTTCATCTTTTTCCCATTTATTTTCATCCTTTACATATAATGTTTCTCTCTTCTTATCAGTACAATGAACAGGTCTTTGAGTTACATCTAATTCTTTTAAATTTTTAACTATAATATTAGAAATTCCTTCAACGTATCCTAATTTTCCAACACTTTCTAAATCAGTTAATTGAAGTTTAATTGAATCTACAAAATCCATAATGTTCATCGCATCTTTACATGTTTCATTAAGAAAAAAATTAAGATTAAATGCTTTATTATTTGAATTTGTGACATTATGTGTTCCATTTTCAATAACCTTCATCATCATATTTTTTAACTCACTATTTTCTTTAATAAGTATCATAATAAGTTCTTTATCTGTTGGTTCATTGGATTTTATGTTTTCTTCCGTTTTTTCAATTATTTCGCATTTTTTTTTATGCCTCCATAATCCAGAGTAATCTTTATATTCTTTACAACACTTTTGACATGTAAATTTTGAAGCTTGATTTGGCTTAAAATCAATGACATTAAGCTTGACAATCATTGATTTATGTTTTAAGCTGTTGTAATGATTTGTAATATTGCTTTTTTTAGATGTTGTATAGTCACACTCTTTACAATAATATGTAAGGCTTGAATTTGGCTTAAAATTATTGCTAAACATTGCTTATATATTGTAATAGAAAAATAGTTTAAATTCTTTTCCGCACAAATAATATTTTTTTATCATAACAAAATAAAAAATATTATTTTAATGATGAGACCATAAGAATTTTTATGCAGTGAATAAATCTTTTTCGGGCAAAGTATTCCTGTATTTCATTTTTGGACATTTATTTTTGTCCATTTTCAGAAACTCAAAATACTTTCCCCAAATTTATTTTGATGAAAAATATAATAAATCAATTTAGATACTTAAAGAAACATTAGTTTAAAAACAATATAAACATAACGCTTGTATATTTATATCTTAATTTGATGCAAACAAATGACACTTTTATTCTGAAATTTGACGGTTGTAGCAAAGGAAATCCAGGACAATCGGGAGCTGGTGCAGTAATTTATAACAATGATAAAGAAATTTGGTCTGGAAGTGTATTTGTTGGTGAAAAATGCACGAATAATTATGCAGAATATTCTGGACTTATTTTGGGAATGAAAAAAGCTGTTGAACTCAATATTAAATCATTATGTATTCAAGGTGATAGCATGTTGGTCATAAACCAAATGGACGAATTCTATTCATGTAAATCTTCTAATTTAATTGGTTTGTATAATGAAGCAAAAATATTGGAAGGTAAAATTGATAGAATCCAATATAAACATATTCGGAGACACTTGAATAAACGTGCTGATGAATTAGCAAATTTATCTATAATATCTTTGTAAAGTAGTTTCATATTTCTAATGAAGAGAGAAATCAATAAAAATAAAAGACAAGCTTTCATTATATGGGTTGAGGTTTATATTTTCATTTTTTATTAAAAAAAAATATTCAATAACGTATTTACAATTAAAATTATAAATCCTTATCTTTATAATGTACCTTTTCCAGTTAAACCAATTACAATACAAACTGGAAAAAAAACAGCTAATAATGTTGTAATTTTATATAATATATGATATAAAGATAAAGCACACTATACATTATAATGGACATAAATACAACAATCAAACAAGCTGAATTTGAGTATAAATTACGTAATCATGCAAAATTCATTAATTTATCCAAATATTTTTTCCCGTTTATACATAAATTGAAGGAAGAGTTTGCAGATGACGACATTGTCAATCTAAATATTTTGAATAATATTACAAATAGTGAACATGTGTGGAACAAACTTTACAGCCTACCTGAAGGATTTCACAACAAACACGTTTTTCAGACAATTAATGAAAAAATTGATCAAGTCATCGTTGATATGCAAATAGATAATATGACTGATACAATTTTAGATAAAATTTTTGCACTATTTAGTTTTATTCCAGATGAAAATTCACTTTAGCATTTAATAATAAAATTGATAATAAAAACTATATTAATATTACCAATTATAAATATATATAATGAATGCTGTTAACATCATAAATGGTTTAATACTTGTCAATGTGTTGGCAACAACTTTAAATAAAATGAACAATAATAAATTTACAAATCCGCATAAAACAGAAAATAAATCAAATGTAGTTTATTTATGCATTGAACAACCAGAAGGAGGTTGTATTTGTTATAAATTCAATTCATATAAAGTTGCGTATAATTATTTGAATTTACATTGGCGCGTAATAATGCCAAATGATAATACAAAATATGTAATGATTTCAGTATGGAGGTGGAGATTATTCAGGAAAAAATATATTACCAAAATAATTACAACAATGTTTGGTAAAAATATGTCAAAGAGTGTTAAAATAATAGATTTGCTTTAACTTATTATTATAATTAGGTCATTATCAAACTTGCTTTTTTATATAAAATTGCAGAAAACTTAAAGATAATTCAGTAATATTATTATGTTAAATATTACCAAACAAGCTGAGTTTGAATATATACTTCGCACACATAAGGCTGCAGAAGTAAATTTATATAACTTTTTAATGCCAATTGTTATGAACGCAATTCAAGAGTTAGAAGATTTAAATGGTGATGATAGTTTATCTCGTATAGTTTATTGGTTGAATAATCTTGATGAGAGAGAACTATTATTAGATAACATTATTGATAAATTTATCAATAATATTGAAATTAGAAATATATATGAGAAAACAATAGATAAACTTCTTAAAAAATTACGTGTTGCTCACGTTCAATTTGAGATAAAAAATAAAAAAGAAGAATTAACAAACAAACTTCGCAAATATGCAAAACATATTAATCTAAATAAATATTTTATTAATTTTATTAATAATTTATGGGATGAGTTAGTGATTGTAAATAATATTAATGTTCAAGGTTTAGAACAAATAATAAATGTTGCGCAATATGCGTTCAAACGAAAAATAAAAGATACTTTAATAGACTGTCATATGGTTATAAGAAAAATATTTTATTCATATGATGAAAATGTTGAAGAATTTATAAGATTGTGTAAAATTGATGACATGCCTGATGAAATATTAGACTTAATATTGATGCATTTTCATTTTATTTATTAACTAAATAAACATATGTAAATCATCTAAAATAAATTGTAATAATTGTGCATTATTACATAGTTGAATTCTACTAACAACATTATCATAATTTAATAACAAATTATTTTTATTAATATCTATAGAATTATGATTAATATTTATAATATAATTTTTTATATATTCAATAAAATTATATTCTTCATTGTTCTTCAAAAAATCATTATAATGTTGTTTTTTTAACACATCTAATTTATTACAAAAATTTGATGCGTATGTGTTATCAATATTATTAATAAAAATGCTGAAATTATTTGAAAAAAAATATTTCAATTGACTCAGTTCACTCATACAATTAATTATATAAGTTCTTTATATTATTAATTTATATAAATAAATTTTTGAAGAGTAAATATTTTAGAACCAAGAATAAGAGTTATATTTAGTTTTCCAATTACTTTTTATTTTTCCATCAACATATTTAGCTATTAATTTATTATTTTCATTGTATTGAAAACCATTATAAAATAAATTATTTACAAATATTCCTTTGTATTTTAACTTATTATTCGGGTGATATAATTTACCTATACCATGAAAATAACCATTTTTAAATTCACCTTCATATTCTAGTTCGCCATTGATAAAATACATTTGCCCTTTACCATGAAAACATCCATCTTTAAATTCTCCAACAAATAATGGCATACCAATTAAATTATTGTAATACGAAATACCATATCCATTATGTGTCATATTTTTACTATTTATTATTTATAGTATTTTAAATTCAATTTTTATTTTTAAAATAAAACAAATTCAAGGTCTTTAAGATTCCAATATTCACATGCACCACTTGGAATTGGTCTTCTAATAATAAAAGGGATTTTTTTCTCTCTAAGTTCTAATTCGGCAATAATATAACTATCAATAATATTTTCAGGAACGCTAACAAGTGGTTTAGCGCCAGTTTCAATTTGTTTAGCACGTTGTCCTAAAATTCTTGCTTTTTCATATTTAGTTAAATATGGAATAGTTTTATGAAGAGGATCAATAATAATTCCATCAGAATTTCTTGTAACCAAAGCCATTTTTTGTATTTCTTCATAATTATGATTTAAACATTCAGGGTGAAATTCGTGGACATAATTTTTAATAATTTCATTATCAAATTTTTGTAAGTAATTTTCATCATATTCATATTCATCTTCATCTTCATCATCTTGAATTATTAATTGTGTTTTTTTATTTTTAGTTGTAGCTTTTTTTTGTGTTGAAACTTTTTCAATTGGTTCTCCATCTTCATCAATTTCAATATCTTCATCAATTTCTTCATCTTCTTCTACAGATTCCTCGTCTTCTTCCTCTGCGTCGTCATCTGCATCATCTACTTCAATTTCATCTACTTCAGTATCAGCTCCACCAACTTGAATTTCAATGTCTTCATCATCATCATCATTATCTTCTACTGCATCATCAGGTTCGGAATCATCAATATCATCATAACTTTTATTATATGATTTAACATTGATAGTTGGTTTAAACAATATTTTTTTTGCAGAAGGAATTACAATCTCATTATCAGAGTCGTCATTTACAGAATTATTATCAGAATAAGAATCGTCGTCACTCATTGTTGCTATATTATCTAAAGATTGTTTTAAATATTTATTTCAATTTTCTTTTAAAAAAAAATAAATTAAATAATAAATTATGAAACTGTATAGAGTAAATTTATGTATTTTCATTTGTTTGCCACACAGTATCGCAATCAGAACATAAATAAATATATTTCATATTGCTGTCATCATATCTAATATAAATAATTTCTCTTGGAGTTCCTTCCTTATTTGTAGAGCAATCAGGATTTGGGCATAAAACAGTATTGATACGAGGCAATGTGGGATCTAATTTTGTATATTTATTAATAATATGACTAAATGATTGTTCAGATTTTTTAATTTGCGTCTTTGATACACAAACATTTTCAATTGCAAGTAAATTGTCTTCATTTCCACATTTACGACAATAATAGATCAGCTTATTAGGTTGGTCTGCATTAATCTTAATGTAATACATATTAGAACAGTTAGAACAGAAGTGCATCTTGATATATATAATATACCTTTAAATTATTTATTTATTTCAATTTTCTTTTAAATACTATATTATTATTAAATTAAAATTAATTAAAAATTTGTGTAATATCTTTAGATTGTTTTAATCTTTCAATTACTTTATTATAATCAACTTCAATTTTCATTTGGTAAAACCATGTTTTAAATAACTTACAAGTTAATTCGTGCGCAATATTTTTTTTCTCAGCAAATTCCATTAATTTGTCATAATTTTTTAAAAAATTTTCTTTCACAAATGGATAAAAATTTTCAAAAAAAGGCATAAAAATATTTTGTTTCTTATCTACAATATCACAAATAGCTATATTTAAATTAGAAAACTCAATAATTTCATCATAACTAGTAATATCTTGATGACCTTTATTAACTCCAGGTTCATTCAGTAAAGGGTTATTACAAAGCAGTGTGCATAAAGTTAAAAGAACTGTAGAAATAGTCTGGCAAGAAGTCCATTGGTCTCCCTTCCATGTATTCAAGAGAGAAACACATACCTTTCCATCAGTATATAAATTAGGATTAAACCGAACATTATTACCATTTGTGCAATATTTAACTTTTGGTGGGCTGTGAGGATAATCAGTTGGATAATTAAGTTCAAAAAAATAATTACCTCCAAAATAAGGTGTTTCATATGGTCCAATAATAAGTGCATATCCTTTGAGCATATCAGTGTCATCATGAATATAATATATGCCATTTTCAATAAGAGGGTTTTTTAAAATATGTTTAACATCCTTGAGCAATCTAGATATGGTTTCTTTTGTAATGAATAATGACATAAACTATATATATTATAGTCTAATTTTTAAATCTATTTTTTAAATAATAATTGTAAAGTGTATTATTTTTGTATTATTATAAATTTGTATTATTAAATTTTAAAAAAAATGAAATAGAAAAATCTTGATATATTATATTAACAATGAGTTTAACAATGTCAATAACATCACAATTTACAGATTTAAATGAATTTTTAGCAAAGCATAGTGCAAAGAATCAGGAAGATAATAAATCAGGAGAAAGTATTTCACATACAAGAATTCCAGATAAGGAACAAAACATATATCCAGGTGCATATATAATCCCAAAAGAAGAATTAAATGTGTTTTATAGTTTATATTATGAAAATATATTTGTTAAAAAGCGCAAAGAATATTTAACAGAAAAACAGTTAGTATTTGGAGGTCCGATGGCAGTTGATTTTGATTTTAGATATAGTAATGATGTGACTACAAGACAACATACTGTAGAACATATTAGTGATATGGTTTGTGAATATGCGGAAGTTCTCAAGGAATGTTATTTAATTGAACCAAACAAGGCATTTGATATTTTCATATTTGAAAAACCAAATGTAAATAGATTATCAGATGGATCATTAACAAAAGATGGAATTCATATGATAATTGGATTACAAATAGATCATACAATGCAAATAATTATTCGTAATAAAATGCTTGATAAATTAAAAGATATTTGGGATTTACCTTTTATAAATACATGGGAATCAATATTAGATGAGGGAATTAGTAAAGGTACTACAAATTGGCAATTATTTGGGTCACGAAAACCAAATAATGAAGCATATGAATTAACACATCATTATACAATGTCACTTGAACCAACTGATAAACAATATGAAATGAATGAAGAAGATGTACGTAATTTTGATTTAAAAAAAAATTTAGAAAGATTATCAGTTCAATATGACAAAAATCCAAAATTTGAAATCAATCCAAAAATAATAGATGAATATAATAAACATTTATCTGTAAAAGGATCAAAAATAAAAAAGGCTTCAAGTAAATTTAAATTAAACTTGATTGTTGAAGATGATAATCCAGATGAAAATTATATATCTATAAATGATATATCTAATAAAGAAACTTTAGAAAAAGCCGTGAATTTAATGCTAAAAAGTTTTAATACAAATGAATATGAAATTGCGGAAACTCATTATTTTACACAAATATTGCCTGAAAAATATTATGAACCAGGGTCACATTTATTAAGTCGCCAAGTAGCTTTTGCTTTAAAACATACAGATGAAAGATTGTTCTTGTCATGGGTTCAACTAAGAAGCAAAGCAAGTGATTTTGATTATAATAGTATTGGTGAATTGTATTCTCAGTGGAAGAAATTTCATAGATCAAATCATTTAGGTGGGTCTGTAACACGTAAATCAATTATGTATTGGGTTAGAAAAGATAATTTTGAAGAATTTGATAAAATAAAACAAACTACAATTGATTATTATTTAGAACAAGCTTTTGCAACATCAACAGAATATGATTTGGCTCAAGTATTAAGACAAATGTTTAAAGATAGATTTGTTTGTGTAAGTTATGACAAAAAAGGTGTGTGGTATCAATTCAAAAATCATAGATGGATTTCAGACAAAGGTTTGTCGATTAGAGGAACAATCTCCAAAGAATTATCTGATTTAGTATCAATCAAGATTGATAAAATATCATCTGAAATGCATGAATATCAAGATGACGATGAAAGAAAATCATATCTTCAAAAAAAACTTAAAGTTGTTGGTGAATTATTAATAAAATTAAAGAAAACAAATGACAAGGACCATATTTTACGTGAAGCTGCTGAAATCTTTTATGATGATGAATTTATTAAAAATATGGATACAAATAAATATTTAATGTGTTTTAATAATGGTGTAGTTGATTTTGTAAATAAGACTTTTAGAGAAGGCTATCCTGAAGATTATATTACAAAGACAACAAGAATAAATTATGTTGAATATAACGAAAATGATGCAGAATTTAAAGAAACAGTAAATGAAATTGAAGTATTTATGAATAAATTATTTCCAATTCCAGAATTAAATAGATACATGAGAGATCATTTATCATCATGTTTGATTGGTACAAATAAGAACCAAACATTTAATGTTTATCACGGAAGTGGTAGTAATGGTAAATCTATTATTGCAGATTTAATGTCAGTAACTTTAGGCGAATATAAAGGCACAGTTCCTATTACCCTAGTTACTGATGTAAGAGGTAAAATTGGTGGCACTTCGGATGAAGTGTTGAAGCTGAAAGGTATTAGATATGCAGTAATGCAAGAACCATCAAAAGGCGTAAAATTGAATGAAGGTATTATGAAAGAACTTACAGGTGGTGACCCTCTTCAAGCAAGAGGTTTATATTCAGAATCAGAAATATTTGATCCTCAGTTTAGTTTAGTAGTTTGTACTAATAATTTATTTGATATTGAAAGTAATGATGATGGAACATGGAGAAGAATTAGAAAATGTGATTTCTTAGCAAAGTTTATTGATGAAGGTGAAACATATTATGATAAAACACCATATGTTTTTATGAAAGATAAAAGTTTGAAAGACAAATTGCCTGGATTTGCGCCAGTTTTTGCAAGTATGTTAGTAAAAAGAGCATTTGAAACAAATGGTATTGTTGAAGATTGTGAACATGTATTAAATGCTTCTAATACATATAGAAAGGGACAGGACCATATTTCTGCATTTATTAGTGATAAAATTATTCAAACCAGTAATAATGAAGATATAATTAAGAAGTCAGAATTGTCAATAGAATTTAAAATATGGTTTGAACAAACACAAGGAACAAGAAAGACACCAAAAGGTGCTGAAATATTTGAAGTAATGAATAATAAATTTGGTACGTGTAAGATTAAGGGATGGTATGGAGTTAAAATTATTTATCCAGATACAGATAAAGATGAAGAACACAAAGATGTTATAAATAAAATATAATAAAATATTTATATAAAAAATAATAAATATTTTAATTTCCATAAATATTTTTTGGTAATAAATTGTAGGCTTCATAAATGAAATAAATTATTTTACCTAAAAGAACTGTTGAAAAAAATGGAAGAATAATAAGAACTATAAAAATAAATAAACGTGTTTTCCAATTAGTTTGCGATGGATAAATTAGAGAGAAAATTCCAAAACATAACACACATATAATATAAACCACTAAAAGGAAATAAAAATAGTATATTTTTAAGCTATCAATATTTTGATCTTCATAATATGTTTTACGTTCATTTGTAAGAACATCATTTGTTTCATCTTTTAATTCTTTTGTTAATTCAATATTATCTCTCGCATATTTTTTAAATAATTCAAAAACATTTTTATAATTTATGAGCAAACCATTATACATGTCGATTTGGGAAGTAGTTTTAAGAACTTCTTCTTCAAAATTTTGTATAAATACATTTGCGATTTGTTCTGCTTTTTGTTCTAATTGACTATCAAGTAATTCATTATATGCTGATGAACCTTGAGTAAATGTAACATAGTTTTTTTCTGCAACTTGAACTTGGTCAGAAGCAGAATCTAAATTAGTTTGTGCATTCAAAAATTTGTGCTTAAGTTTTTCTTCTGCTTTTTTTTTTCTACATTCAGAATTACACAATATTGCTTCAGAAGCTTGACTTACCATTGTATTAAACTTATTCATATCAAAATTTGCTGCCATTACTATAATATATAACTATAAGAATTTAAGAAATTTTTATTTAAATTTAGAATTATTTATAAAACTTTTAGAATTATTATCTTGAATAATACCCATGTTAATATCATCTTTATATTTACCTGGTTGTTTTTTTGTTAATATATTATCAAGTAACCTTTGTGTTGCAAATCCATCGACAACATTTGAAGAACCAATACATTGATTTAATGAAGCATCCCATGTTTGCCCGTCAGAACAGCAATATTCTCCAATGCATGTTCCAGGGATATCTGGCATATTTAGAGACATCCAAGGGTCGCTAGATGTAACCGATCCAGCTGCAGGAGCAGCATTAGAATCAAAATACCAATCATATTCTTGATAATTCATATTATCGCGCATAATAATTGAACCCATTCTCATCCAAAAGAAATAAGAACCAATAATAGCAATAATTATAAGTAAAATATAATAAATTTTGCTAGGTAAAATATCTTTATTATTTAAAACTGCAATAATAATAACTGGAATAAGCGTAAAAATAATAATTTTCATAAGTTGAGAATGTTCTGCATATTTATCACCATAATAATCATTAATTTCAACAAGACGAATTTTATTATTTTTTTCAGCTTCTAAAAATTGTAGACGATTTTTAGATTGATTTAATTCACTTTCAACAATACCAATCGCAACAGTTTGTTCTTTTAGAGTTCCTACAGATGAGCTTAAAGCATTTTGAAAAAAACTATTAACTCCACTTAATGTTTGATATAAATTGATACGCATATTAGAAAGTTGATTCATTTTTTCAACAATTTTTTGTTGTTGTTGAGGTTTTAAATTAGTATTTGTTTCTAAATTATTAAAAAGTTGTTGTTCCATTTTTTGTAATGATTGAATATCATTAAGTATTTGCTCATTATTTTGTGCGACATTTGGTTGTTGAGACATTATATAAATTATAAGAAGATAATTATATAATATAATTGTTATTTATTTTTTAACAATATTCATTGTTACTAATACAGTTCCTGCTGCTAATATACTCCAGAATAAATAATTATAATTTTTTTGTAATACAACAATATCACTATCACTTAAAATATTTTCAATATTATTATTTTTCAAATTTGAAATTTTATGATTTGATGTATTGATTCCTTTTAAATAATCTTGAATTCCTGTAATATTTGATTCAGACTGTGAATGTACTTGATTTGTTCCAGAATTAAATTTGCCAGTTAATGTTGCTAATTGACTTGATAATAAATTCATTTTTGTTTGTAATTGATTTAACTGTTGTTTTTGAATACTATTTGCGGTTGTTAAACCATATTTTTTTTTAAGTTTCCCTCCATCAATATAATTTTGATATGATACTGTATCTATATTATTTACTGTTGATGGAACACCAATTGGTCTTTCTTTTGGTAGTTTACCTCTCATGTATAAATCATATTCAGCATTTAATTGTCTTTCACCATTTGGATACATACTAGAAGTTTTTGGATAGCAAACATTAGTATTGCTAAAAGTAAATCCTCCACATTCTGCATTATTGTTGCATGTTGTTTGACAAGATTCAACAGTTGCATTTCCATACATTGCATCAGGTATATCATAATCAGGACTGTTATTTCCAGTCATTTTAGAGTAAATATTAGAATATTTTGTCTTTGTTTCAGGGTATAAATATAATTTAGAATTTTGGTCTATGTAAGCAAGTTTACTCATATTAGCTGGAATAGAAATTTTACCTATATCATATATTGCATTTCCTCCTTGACCTGCACCAATATTACCGTCAGACATTTTTTGACAATTTGAAACTTCTGTATATGTATTCAATACAAGATTACCATCAGACTGCATTATTAAAACAAGATTACCATTTGTTGAACCAACAAAATCACCAGGCGCTAATGTAGATTCACTTATTATATAATTTTTACCATATTTACCATTGATCGCTGCGTATTTTGGATTTCCGGATTGTTGTTTTCCTGTTGTTTCCGCAGACCATATTAATCCCTGATTGTCATTAGGACCTGTTCCTTTATAAATACACATGTTACCATCATCTTGTAAAATTAAAAAACATAATCCTTTGGCATTATCAGTTGCGTATACAGATGCTGACCAAAATCCACCGTTTGGATTTGCACAATTATTTGCGGGTCCATCCAGTTTAGGGTCGTCTACTCCCATACAACGTTTAATTTTATCACCTTTAATACCTCCACCAATACCAAAATATTGATATCCTTTGTCTGTAGCTAAATCTTTACATTCGTCGAATGTCATTGAATAATATTTTGCTCCTGGAATTTCATATTTAGATGCATTTTTTGAATAATTATAACAACCAATAAATGGATTAGGTGAAGAAACTACATCTTGCGGTAATGGTGTTAAATAAACAGATGACCCAGATGTATTATTAACTGCCAATGTACCTATGCCATTTAAAATTGCAACAGAACCTTGTTTGTCACCTGTTGTATTTGATGCCCATAATAAAACAGATTGATTTGGTACAGTACTTTCACCTAAACTTGTAATTGTAGGTTGATCATTACTGACAGCACAGTATCCTTTGGAAGTTTCATTATTGACGCTTTGTAAAGCAAAATATTGGTATCCTTCATCAACTGCTGCTTCCTGACATTGGTCAATTGTATATGAACCTGATGGCAAATTATCAGAACCAGAACTAGATAATTTAATATTTTGAATTGCTGTTGCGCAACTGGTGCTTCTTATTGTTCCAAGAAAAAACAGTATACAATTTCCAGAGTTTTCAACTGTAAAATCAGTTGTGTAATTGTCCCAAATAATTGATGGATTTAGTGTATAAAACGCCGATTTTCCAACTATTCCAATATTAATTGGATTTGGTTGGTAATTTGGTCTATTACAAGCACTGAATGACAATGTGTATGTAACTCCTGCAGTTAAATTAATAAATTCTGTTCTTAATTGTTGTACTTGTTGAATAACTGCGCATTGATTACCAGAAGGATATGGTAAAGGAAATTTCCACGCAGTTGAATTATTAGCCAAATAACAGTTGAACCACCAACCAGGAACTTCAGTACTATTTGAATTAAATATTTTATAACTATTGTTTGCAATTTGTGGTTGATCAAAATTTCCATTTTGTAAATTAATTTCTGGTGATGGTATAACTGGTTCACCACCTATAAATGTCATTAAAGGAGATGTTATATCATCAGCATAACAACCCATGTATTTAGATGATGGATTGTTAATCAATTCATTGACAAACACATTAGAGCCTTCATTTCCTAAACTTTGTCCTTGTACCACAAATGTTCCTGACACTAATGGAGGAGTTGTTGGAATATGTCTGCCTGGTGTGTTCCATAATTTGTCCCAAGGCATGTCAATTTGTGTATATTGTTTAGGCGCGCTTACACTATCCCAAATTTCTTTTGATGGAATATATTTAACAACCCCTTGATTGGTTACATAAGCAATTTGTCCTGATGAAAATTTAACAGTTTTATTTAAATATGGATTATTTGGATTAACACGATTTAAATATCCAGTGGCTATTCCATTAATTTTTGCTGTTAAATTTTCATATTCATTTAATGTATTTTTATATTCTCTTTTTAAATTATGAATTGTTTGTTTTTGAGAAGAAAAATCATTATTTTTAATAATTTTATTTGTTTGGGCTGCTAAACCATCAGGATTTTTATTAATATTATCTTGAATTTGGTTAAATCCTTGAAATCCTTCTTTAGAATTTACCTCTAAATTCTTTTTTATTTTTTGTTGATAATTTTTAAATTTTTCTCCTTGATTTAAAGCAATTGAATTATTTTTATTAAAATGTGTGTCTTCTTCTAATTGATTTTTTGTTAAATCATTAAAACCTGTAAATAGATTATATAGATTTGTCATATTAATATAATGATATACAAAAATATATTATATTAATAACAAATTATTTCTTTATTGTAGAATTAAATACTATTATAAATCCTAACAATCCAAAAATTAGATAATAATTTTTACTGAAATTCATTTTATTTCCTCCTCCTCTTTGTTCTCCAGTAATAGAAAATTTTATTAAAATAAAAATTAAAAATACAGCAATTAATATTAAAATAATATAACTATAATAATTAGATGTTACATTAATATTTCCATCTTCATACGCGGCATTTAATGTTTCAAATTGTCGTATCATTTCATCTATTTCTTCTCTCTCTTGATTTAAAATTTGATAATTATTTTGTAAAGCTTGGTCTTTTTTATGTGTTTGTTGTTGTGTTTGTTGAAATTGACTATAACTATTTGTTGTTGCGTTCATCATTTGTTTATTAATTTTTGTTAATTGTGTATTTAATTGTTGTAATTTATGAGTATAATGAAGCGCTTGTTGAACAATTGCAATTGATTTCGAAGTAGGAACAATATTACCAGTTCCACTGCTCAATGTACAACTATTAGAATTTATGTTAAATGTGGCTCCTGAGCAACGTGAATTTGATTTGCACGATGATTTACACTTTTGAACAGTTGAGTTATTTAAAACTTTTATATTACTTTTGCCAACGAATGAAGAATTAGGAATTATTGTCAAACTATCATCACCAGAATTTAATATATCAATGTATTTTTCATATGTATCCGTGTATTGTGTTAATAATAAATTGAATTTATCACTCAAATTTTTCAATTGTGTAGACATTATATATATATATATAACTAAAAATAATATAAAGACATATTCCTAATTCTCTTCTCTTATAATTGTGTATAGGATGATAATCCAATTTTATATAATATATATAAAATTATTACAGCAAGTCCAAGCAATAATAAAAACGAATAATAGTTTTGGTTAATCATAATATTTCCTTGATTTTGTTCTTGATCTAAAGTTTTATAATCTTTAAGTATTTTAGTAATTTTCTCTCTTTCTTGAGATAATTGAACAAATTGATTTATTAATTCAGCTGTTTTTAATTTACTTTGTGGGTTGTTCAAAGGTGGACTATTATTAGTTTTTTTTTGAATTTGTTGATTTGTGTCAACCAGTTTTTGGTTAATTTTTTGTATTATTGAAAGAATTTTGTTTCCTTTTGGAAGAATAGCATAATCATTTTTTAATCCAGCTACAACATCACCTTCACCTCCTCGTAATAGGCATATTTTTTTATCTAAATTAAATGTAGCTCCACTACATCCAGAGGTGGTTGAACAAGATGCTTGACATTCTTGTAATGAAGATGAAGCATCTTGTCCTATTGATGTTGTACCCCAATATGCCACACCACGATCATATGACCATTTTTTATTAATATCATTTATAGATGCTTCTTCTTTTAAGTAATTCATATAATTTGCTACAGCTTGTTGATATTCTATCAAGTAATTTCTATATTGTGCATTTAAACTTTCTAAATCTAAAACTGGTGATTTTTTTTTAGTTTTAGAATCAGGTTGATTCATCTTATATATATCTATCATAAGAAAACATATTTTTCCTTTTTTGTGTTATAAAAATAAATATAAATAAGGAAATAGAGAGACAAAAAATGAAGGGAATTATTTTTTTATTAGGATTGTTTGAACCAGAATCTTCTGGTATTATAAGATTTTTATATTTTCTCTCATCGTTGTATCTTGCAACTATTTTTTTAATAGATTCATTTGAAGATTTTAAACATAAACCATGTAAATGATGATTAAAGAAATTTGGTTTTTTAAAAATTGATGAAAGCATTTAAAATTATTGAATAATTTAAAAAATAATTTTAACCGAAATAATTAATTTATATAGAAGTATTTTTATATATTTTTGAAATAACAGTACCAGCAATTAAAATACTAAAAAATAATCCCCAATTTCGTAAATAACCAGAATCATAAATTTGTTTATAATCTGAAATAAGTTCAGTTGATGCAGCATTTTTATGTTCAACAATGTCAAGCTTATGTTTTAATTTTCTATTTTTTTCTTTTTCTTTTTTAATTAAAGAATCTAAATCAAAAAGTTTCCTATTTATTTTATCTGTATTCATTTGAACATCATTTGATAGTGAAAATAAATCAGAATTTATTTTATTTAAGTTTCCTTTAATATTTTCAAACATTTGTCCATATTCTGGATATTCAGGATTTTTATTAAAAAAAATATAATACTTTTTAAAATCAAATAAAATTGCTGGTAATTGTGAGTGTAATGTTTGTATTTTTTGAGTAAATTCATTTGGTTTTTGATAATTGTCAAATGTATTTTTATCAAAATGTAAATCCATATTAATATATATAATTATTTAAAAAATATTATTTACAACCATTAAATCATCGAAAGACATTGATAAAAGAAGATTATCAACAAATTGTGTTAAATCTTCAAATCCTCCAACAAAAATATCATTATAAAAAATTATAGGAAATGTTTTTACTTCTTTATTTGTAAGATTTTTAATAAAAGATAAAAAATTAACTTTATTTTCAATAATATATTCATCACAATCAATTATTTTAAATGGTAATGATTTATTAAGTAATAACATTTTTGCTTTATTACAATAAAAACAACCACTTTTACTATAAATAGTAAATTCTTTTTTACATGGTTCTTCAAATATCATATATTTATTTACAATATAAATTATCTTTAAATACAAACTCTATAATAATTTGCTTCAATTGCTGTTTTACTTGGTCTTACTATATGACATACATTTCCTGGACGTAATCCAATAACTTGTGCAACAGGGTCGAATCGTGAAATATCTGGAAATTGTATAATATCTGTAATGTTATATTTTAACATTACTTCTTTAACTTCATTATCATTTAAAACACGATGAGGTGGAACAAGAGAATGGTTTAAAATATTAAATTGAAGTCTTCTAATACTTTCAATAACTATAAAAATTCCTTCACTTTCCCAAACATGCTTAATTTCATTAATTAAAGTTTCATTTGGTTCATCTTTAATAATTATAAATAAAGTATCATTTTTTTGTAATGTTTCAGTTAGAATAAATAAATCATCTATCATTTCTTGAATATTTTTAGCGGCTGGTCTAACAGTTAAATAATATCTAATATATATTTTTTTTTTTGGATTTGTAGTAGTTACATATTTATCTTTAGTTTCTAGTAACATGTCCAATTGATTTTTTAATTTCATTGAATTAACTTCATTAATACTAAAGTTTGCGTATTCATTAATATTATAACCTTGGTTTTCCATTAGTTCTAGAATAGTTTTTCTAGAAGTATATATTTGAGAAATTAGAACACTTGAGTTTTGACTTGCCATTATATATTATAGTATAAATATAATGATTTATTTTTATCTCAATTTTATTTATATTGTTATTTTTCTAGTATCAGTATTTGATGTATTTTCTGTTGCAGGTTGCGTTTGAATAATTTTTGTTTCTGTAACAGCTGATTCTGTATTAATATTGTTGTCATTATTTTTTTGATCATCTAAAATTGGTGTTTCTTCTTGAACCTCTAAAATATTAGGATTTATTTTAAATTCTTTATTATTATTTTCAGGCGAAAAACTAGGTGTCCCAGGAACATAACCAGGAGACCCTGGTGGATAATCTGGTGAGCCAGGAACATAACCAGGAGACCCTGGAGGATAACCAGGAGACCCAGGAGGATAACCAGGAGACCCAGGAACATAACCAGGTGACCCAGGAACATAACCAGGAGACCCAGGAGGATAATCTGGTGAGCCAGGAATATAACCAGGTGAACCTGGAGAATAATCAGGTGACTCAGGAGGTGCAAAATCAGGTGAATCTGGTGGTGCAAAATCAGGTGAATCTGGAGGTGCAAAATTAGGTGAATCTGGTACTACTAAAATAACATCTTTCTTTAAAGGTATACGAAGAGTTTTATCAATATCTTTGTTAATATCATCAACTAAATCTTTAGAATTCTTATCACTTTTCATTAGTTTATTAATATTATCAGAAAAACTCATACTTAGTAGTTGGTCAACATTTTCTTCAGTAATAATTCGCATTTGAACATTCAATACTTGTAATTCTTGAATCATCAACTTTAAAGCATATGGAATTTTTAAAATACTAAAAGATCGTCCAAATCTACTCAAATTCATAATACTTTGTGAACCATCTGGATTAATATTAAATTTAATTGGTCCATCTGCATAAGGACTTAAGAATAAATTTCTTGATTCATTATAAATAGAAATTGCACCTGTTTTATTACACACAGCAATAAAAAAATCTTGTTTTTCACCTCTTACCATAAATGATTCATTTAAGAAATAAGACATACCGTGCGCTAATACTCCATCACGTTCCATTTCACCAATACGAAGTCCACCATCATTAGCACGTCCTTGAACTGGTTGTCTAGTTAAAACTGTATTTGGACCTCGCGCACGATAATTAATTTTATCTTTTACCATATGTTTTAAACGCATATAATATGTAGGACCCATATAAATATCTGCATCTAATTGTTGACCATTCATACCATTATACAAAATTTGATTACCTGATGAATGAAACCCAGCTTTTACAAGAAGAGGTGCATAAGTAGAATAATTAGAACCTTTAACTTGAAATGCAGTACAATCTCCATATGCACCATAACTAGTGCAAACTTTTCCAAATAAACTTTCAATAATTTGTCCAATAGTCATACGTGATGGAATAGCGTGTGGATTAATAATTAAATCAGGTCTAATACCATCTTCTGTAAAAGGCATATCATCTTCAGGAATAATGAGACCTATGGTCCCTTTTTGACCAGCGCGGCTGTTTCCTATGAGCATAGATGGTGCGAAAGGTTGTTCTCTCATATAATATAAATGAGACGATGGCATTTCAATACAATAAACTTTACCATTATATTCTATTAATTCTTCCACATTAGAATCGTTAACTTTTTTATTAATATATGGTTGATTTTGCTTACGGATAATACTAATTTTGTAATATGTATTTTTAGATTCAATTGAATGAAATTTATCTTTATTATATCCTGAACCCTTTATCATATGTTTATTGTCTCCTGGACTAGCTGCAATTTTAGTTACACCAGACCACCCACAATGAACTGCCAATCTACAAATATCATTTGCTAATTTTGGACTTATTGTTCCATATCTTGAAAAACCATCCGCATATGTATGTCCATCTCCTTCCATAAGTGCTTCAAGTAAAATAATACATTGTCTTTGTGACAAAGACCAAACATAATCAGGAAGATATTTATTCAATGCTCCAACACTTAAATTTTTTAAATGGTTGTAAATTTCTATACACGGACCTTTTACAATACTAAATTTATCTTGAATATTATCATATTTATAGTTTAAATTTAATTTTGTTAAGATATTTGTGTTAAAAATTATCTTTCTTGTTTTAAAAGCTGATATATATATTGCGCCTACATTTGTAGAACCGTCGGCTATAAACATACCTAATAACTGCAACCAATCATCCATTTTATATTTTTTATCACCTAATTCCATCCATTCAATATCTGGATAAACATTTTTCATAGATTTTTGAAATCTCATCATCTTTCCCATGACATCTTGCGCTTCTATCAGTTCATAATCTTTGTCTCCTTTTTTATTCTCTCTTCTTTTAACATATAACTTATGATTTAATGTACATGTGACTTCAACTTGTTTATTTTTAACTGAATACATTTTCCCATTGTGGTCATACTCAAATTTATTGACAGGATGTTCATAACACATGTTACCATTTACATCTAATGTTGCAACTTTATGTTTTGTAATATCAATATCTTTTATTTCAACCCATCCTTCATTTGTTAAAACTTGTTGCGTTGGCAATGCACAAGCCATTTTGTCACCAATTGCTGGTAATCGTTCTTCACGAACTCTAACTTTTGCAACATTAAATCCTTCTTCTCCTAGAGTAATAAAAGATTTATCAACATAACCAAGTTGTCCCTTCTTAGTTTTTACAGAATCATCAACCCAAACATCTTTATTAATTAACGATGAATTAATTTTACCAATTAAAATAATTTTATCATTTAATTCAGTATTTTCTTTAACTAATCCATGATCATCTAAAAAACTATAATCGTGTCCTTTTTTTTTACCAATGACATTATTTTTATCAACATTCGCAAATTTAGAATTTTTCATTCCTGTTATTTTAGAACTTTCTTCACGATCTTCATATGAAGAATAATAGGTAGTCCTAAATATTCCACGCTGAACAGCGCCTTCATTGATTAAAATTGCATCTTCAACGTTGTATCCTGTGTAACACATAATTGCAACAATGGCATTTACACCATATGGCATTTCTTCATTATTAACATATTCAAGATATCTAGATTTAATTAAAGGTGTTTGGCCATAATTTAATATAACTCCCATTTTATCAATACGCATTTGATAATTTGTGTGATAAATAGAAACAGCTTGTTTGCTTTGTCCGCAAGAAAACGCATTACGTGTCACAGGATTATTTTCAGGATAAATAATCATATTTCCCATCACACCTAGTAACAATGATGGGTCAATTTCTAAATGTGTATACCATTTACTTTTTTTAATATCATCAACATTTATTGCAATCAATGCAGTTTCTTCTTCAGAAGTATCAACATAATCAACAATTGATTTAAATTTATGTAATTTATGTTCAATTTCATTTTTTCCTATTTCTTTATACAAGTCAATTAAATTATAAATTTTATTATTTTTTGTTTTAAAATTTTCATCAGATTTTTTCATAAATCCAGATATAATTTGTTCCCATGTTATTTTTCCGTTTTCCAATAATTCTTTAATTTCTGTTCTATCATAACTAAATTGGTCATCTTCAATATAATAAATAGGTCTAGATAATCTTCCTGCGTCTGTATAAATATAAACAATATTGTGTTTGTAATTAAATGATATACTTGTATAAGTAGGAATAATACCATTGCGTCTATATAATTTAAGTAAATTCACTATTTCAATTGGAGAATCAATCATACCAATCCAATTACCATTAACAAATATTTTAGAATTATTTCCTAGTTGTTCTGTTGAACACTCTAATAAAATACGCATTGGTGTATTTATTCTAAGCCATTTAATTATTGGATATCCAGAAGAACCACTAGTAATATATGTGCTAATTGACATATGTTTATGTAATCCAATGTTACCACCATCTGGAGTATCTATTGGATCTATGTAGCCCCATTGTGATGAATTCAATAAACGAGGACCTACAACCTTTGCACTTGCATCTAGTGGTAAATTAATTTTACGTAAATGTGAAATAAAGGTATTCCAACTTAAACGATTTAAATCTTGAACCGCCCCTAACCGTTTTGTATGCTCTTCTGACCCCCAATTTCCTTTAAAAGCTTTTCTAAATCCTTGTTCAACTAGCCTATCTTTAAAAAACTTTTTAAAATTAGATTCAATAAGTCCAATAAAATTGTCTTTGTATTTATTTTCTTTAGATTTTTCTTTTTCTTTAGATTTTAGTTTTTTTCTTTCTTCTCTTGAGAGAGTTTCATCTTCTTTATATTCACCTTTATGATAGTAATATTCTTCATCAATTTTACGTGAAATATCTTTTTTTTGAATTAAATAATATTCACGAAATAAATCATATAATAGAGAGCCAGATAGTTCAACTCTTTTAAATCTAAAATTATCTCTATCAGTTGGTTTTTCTTCTTTTGTATAAACTTTTAATAAACTATTAACCATGTAACCAATAAAATGAGCTTTTTCTAAAAAATTCATTTCACCTACATGTGGTAAAAAATAATCAGATAGAATTTCAATAACACTAGAAACAGTTCCTCTTTTAGTTAATTCAGCAATAAATTCCAGCGCATTTTGTTGATTAAAAAATTTATTTGCATCATGAATAGAAGGAATAAATAAATCAATATAACGATTATTATTATTTTTTTTCTCATCATCCAAATTAATTAATAAACATGTTTGAATAATATCTTTATCAGATTCAATACCTAAAGCCCTCATTAAAATAAAAAGTGGTACATGTTTTTTAACATTTGGTATGGAAACAACAATTTGATTATTACTTAAGCTTGAAGATGGTGATATAATTTTAACAGAAGTTGTTCTAATTGGTTTTGATGTATCTTCTGAAACAGAACGTACTTCAGCTGAATGACTATAAATATCATCTTTTTTATTAGTTCTAATGTAAAGCATATTATCAGCAAATTTTTCTTGTGAAATAATTAATTTTTCTTTTCCATCAATAATAAAATAACCTCCATAATCATTTTTACATTCTCCCATATTAAATCTAACATCTTTATTAAGAGTATTTAAAATACAAAGGTCTGATTGAAGCATGATTGGAAAACGTCCAAGAAAAATTTTTGATAATATCATTTTATGTTCTTTTTTTTCATTTTCAATATAATATATAAATTCAACTTCTACATCATAATGTATAGTTATTCCATAAGTCATATTTCTTAATCGTGCATCATTTGGAAACATAAAATGTGCGTTATTGTCATCATAAATAACAGGCTTACCATAATAAATCTTAGTTCCATCTTTTCCACCTAAATACAATATACATTCATTTTTTTCAATTTCATTTTTTTTAGCAATTTCATCATCTCTCTCAATGAATCTTATGGGATTGTTTTCACGAAAAATTTGTGGAATTCCATTTCTAATAAATTCATTATATGAGTCTAAATGATGTGATACTAAACAATTAGTATTGTCTTTAAAGTATTTATCAATTAATTTCCAAGATATGTTTTCTTTATCCATTTTATATTATAATAATCATATTTTTTTAAAATGTAATTATTATATATTATTATTTAAAAAATACTGAATAATTAATTAAATGATTAAAATAAAAATATTTTGTCCGTTCAGTTCAAGTAAAAATTGTAAAGAAATATATGAAAAAATAAATTTTACAAACGAAATAGATTTTTATGGTAAAGATAAAAAAATATACTTGACAAGTGATGAAGATTATACTCACGCAATTATAATTAACACAATAATGCCAACTTTAAAAATATCAAAAGAAAATGTTATTGGTTTAGCTTTTGAGCCAATATATTTTTTAGGTTTAAATCAACAATTTATTGAGTATGCAAAAAAAATATTAGTAAATATTTTATTGGTGATAAAAATAACTTACCCGAACCATTTATTGAACATTTTGGTTATATGTGGCATTCAAGACCATCGAAAGAAATAATAAATAAACCAAACTTAATGTCTATTATTGTAAGTGAAAAAACTTTTGCTCCAGGACATATATATCGTCATAAATTAGTTGACTTAATAATTAAAAATAATTTACCAATTGATATTTATGGTCGAGGAAGTTTAAATTATAAATACAATAGAGTTATGGGAAAATTTGAAGATGCAGAACCATATGAAAATTACATGTTTTCAATTTGTATTGAAAATTATATTTGTAATCATTATTTTTCAGAAAAAATAATAACTCCTATGATGTATAATTGTATGCCAATATATTTAGGTTGTGCAAATATTAATTTGTATGTTGATAATGTAATTGAACTTGAAGAAAATCTAGAGAAAGACCTAAAGACAATTGTAGAAATAATTAATAATCCAGAAATTTATTACAAAAAAACATATACTGAAAAAAATATTAAGGCTGTCAATTTGATTGAAAATATAGAAAAAATATTTTCTTAATATAATTTTTTAGTTTTATTTTTTAAATTTCTACCTCCTTTTCTAGTTAATTTAAATTTTTTCTTTATATTAGTAATTGTAAATTCTGTCCAAGGTTCACAAGGTCTATCTTTTAAATAAGGACAAAATTTGTCCCATTGTCTGTGTTTTTTACAAAATTCATCTTTAATAAATGCAATTCCACAAGAATTACCGAACCGACCTACAAAACTCATATTTTTAGCTAAAGTTGTATCACACACGATACCATCAACAGCCCCGCGTGGAGAAAATGGTTTAGGTCTATTTTCTTGAGACATATATTCTCTTGCATCAAGGTCGTAATGTGAACAAACAGTTCTAGAACACGGATTGTCATCTTTTTGTAAATACACGTCATAATGATCAGATATTATTTGTTTAGCTATTTCAATATTTAGTTTACCTTTATGTTCATCCATAAGATCTCCAAGACGAACTAACCTTGCACCTTGATGTCTTCTAATATCATAAAACCCTGAATTTTGGCATTCAAGATTTCTAATACGTTCATCATAAGCTGCATTAAATCCAATAAAAAATCCATTTTTAGTTCTCTCTATATTATGAAATTTAAGTCCCAATTCAATTCTTAAAATTTCGTTTGAATTTGTATCACCAAATAGCCAAGAGTTTGCATAATCACCTGAATTTTCGTGTAAAAGTATTTCACAATATTCATCTAATGAATTTCCATATTGCATTGCTTTTCTAATTCTATAACCAATTGGATATCGTTTTTCGTAAGGAAAAAAACCGCCAATAGTTGTTTCAGTTCCAATTATTCCTTTTGCAGTTACAAAAAAATCTGTTCCACTCCAAATCCAACATGGTGATGTTTGCATTATAAAACGATGCCCTTCTGACGGATTTAAATCTAATATTACATTACTGTATTGACCATCAATATAATCACAAAATGAGTTATGTGCACAAACAATTTTTCCATCTTCAGTCCAATCACCAACTGCCATAAAAGCACTGCATTTATCTCTTGCTCCTCCACCTTCTCTTCCAGCGCGCGAATCAGATTTTAATGAATACCAATAAGGTATTGAACAATAAAAATTCCATGCAATTATTTCATCAATTGTTGTTTTACAACCATTTGCATTACACCCTTCTGTTATTCCTTCCATTTCTTCATATAATTCTTTAAAATCTCTTTCTGTCATTTCCTTAAAATCCACAGAAATTTCTTTAACAATAAAATCCCATTCTATTCCATAAGCTTCAACCATTAAGAATTTTAACATTTTTTGTATTTCTTTAAATTCATTCGCGCAAAGATAACCATAAGCATATCCTCTTTCTTTTGGTTTTCCCTTAATTAAAATATATTTCCATCCATTTTTATTATATGATATTCCATTTTTTATTTTAGTTGACATTTATATATATATTAAAATTATATTTTATTATATATTATTTAATTTTTACATATTTAGCATTAGAATACCCATCATAACAAACAAAAGCAACCAAGGAAGAAGAATGAGTAACCAAGAAAGTCCAATGTGTCCATCTTTACAAATTAAATTAAGAACATAAGTCCAAAATAAAACATAAACTAGTTTTACTATAAATACCGCAGCTGTATTAGGAACACGACACGAGAACGAACCAACATGATAACTATTTGTATTGCCCAAATTTTGCAATAATACAATTACTAATCCAATCATAGAAATAACAAAATATAACATTGCTGGAGTACATAAGTCTTTTAAACTTTTAGGGAAACCTGCCATTATAAACTATAAAAAGAAAAAAATTATACAGAAGCAGCTCTAATTGCAGATAAACTTGGACTGTTAGATAATTGTCCTTTCCAAGGTAATGGATTTACAGGAGAAGCATAACCAGCCAACGCATTATAAGCACTTCCTAAACCAAAATTAAACTGTCTTCCTAAATTAATTAAATCCTGTCCTAAAAAGTTATCTAAAGCTCCACCTCTTTGTTTTTTTATGCGTTTTCCACCAACTGAAAAAGGTGGTTGAGCGCCTGTTGATATCATTGCTGTTTGAACATCTGTATTATAGTTATTTGGAGCTATAAAATTTCGTCCTCCTTGAACTCCATCTACACCAGGCCATCCTTCTATTGATGGTGTCCAAGGTTCGCCTGTAAGACCATTTGGATATGGAATACCTGGATTTCCACCAAATTGTTTTCCTACATTTTTACAAGAACTACATTTGCAACCAATACGATGATTGTTTCCTCCAACCATAAAACCAACTGCGCAAGACGGACCACAACCACCTTTTTTACGTTTTCCACCACTCATAACAGGCAATCCACATCCACAGCCACCTCTCATTGTTTGAGGATTTAAAAAAGGTGTTGCAGGTGTTCCCATATTAACAGGTCCTGTGTTTGGTAAAGTTTTATTATATCCATTGGTATTTGCAGGCATTGCTAAAGGTGTTAAATTACTTCCATAAGCACCACCTTTACCAGTATAAGCTAAAAAAGGATTTGGTATAGTAGGAATTTTATTTCCAGTATATGCTAAATTAATATCGCCAGAACCACCTAAATAATTTTTACGAGTTTTTTTAGAACATCCTTTCATTCTATTTTTTTTTAGATGTTTTCTAGAAGACTTTTTACTCATTTATATTATATATTAAGAAATTTATTCAATATCAACATGAGTTAAGAAATGTCTGCGACAACACATTTTTTTCATATTTAATTCATCAAGGACTTCACCTTCAGGTGTCTTATCAACAAACTCTTTTGTTAAATAAAGAACTTTATCAATATCAATAAATTCTTTATTTTCTTTTTTTGCAAATTTCTTCTTTCGCACTTGTTCTTGATAATAACGATATTTATTCGCAATAACCATACCACACGTAAAACATTTAACAGGGATTATCATCTCTTATATATAGCTTATTATATTATTCTTATATGATTTTAAATTTAATTCAATTTTTTATTTAAATGTTCAAATGTGTTAATGAGTAATCCACAAACATACTATACAGTTGGAGGAATTGATTTATCAAATATAGTTAACAACATATACGATATCTAATAATTAAATATTTTATCTATTACTATTTAGGACAGTCTAATCCATAACATTTTCCTTGAAAATAATAATAACCTAGCTCTTTTGTTTTACCAGTTGAATCAGTGTTAAATGTTGGTCCATCTTTCCCTCCTGCGGCACATTTATTGTCGCTTGTCCAAACGCAACATGATGTAGAAGTACAATTATTTTTGGTAAGTTTTTCACAAGATTTGTCTAAAGTTCCACTTGAACCACGGTGATTTTCACAAAATGCGTCACTTTTATTTAAAATTATTGGTTGAAGCCCTTCAATAGTAATAATTTGTAGTAATTTTTTTGGTATATATTCTACGTTTAAATTTATTCCTAATGATTTAATAAAAATAATTAAAGAGAAAATTAGAAATGTAATTATAAAAATCTTTAGAATATATTTAGAATTCATTTTAATATATTAAAAGTAAATATTTTATATGTATATTTTATAATGACAAAATCTCGCAGAAATAGAACTAATAATTCTCTAATTAAATCACTTAAAAAAACGACTAGTATTGCTTTACCTATAGTTGATCAAGGATTAACAAATGTGGGAGATACAGCTAAGAATGTTGCTAAAACTTCTATTCCTGTAATTGAAAAAGGTGTTTCTGTTGTTTATGGAACAATGGCTTCAGGGTTTAATTTAGGCGCAAAAGCCGTTGGTAAAGGTGTATCAAAGAAAAGTCGTAAAACAAAACGTCATCGTAAAAAAAGTCATAAAACAAAACGCAATCGCAGACATTAAGTATTTTATTTTATTTAGGAAATATAATAAAATTTGTATTTGTATTTTTGTATTTAACGACGTCTTCTTCTGGTTCTAGATTTATTTGTTCTTTTATATTTGCGAGTTCTTCTGCGTCGTCGTCTTCCACCTTTAGATGAAATTGGATTATAATAAGGTATTATTGTTTCATCAAAATTAGCCAACATATTTTATATAATAAATAAATATTTTAAATATCTGTAATTTGTGTTCCTTTAGTAGTTTTAACGCGTTTACCACCTTTTTTAGAACCTTTATGTTCTTCATTGTGACAAGAATCACATAACGTCATTAAATTTGCTAAATTATTTTTATGAAAGATTGCGTCTGAAGAGGAAATAAATCCATTATTATCTGCGTCAACTTGGTGTTGAAGGTGATGAACTTCTGTTCCCACATTTTTCCCACATTTTTCACAAATACCAACTATTTTTTTAGAATTATATCTAGAAGTTTTGAGAGAAAGAATACTTGAACTTTCAGGATGGTATTTCATTCTTATTTCATATGCAGCATCTAAAAAATCTTGAGGTAACCCAAGTGATTTACACACTTCAAGACCATACATATTATTCCCTGGACCATCTTTAAGCTTACGATCATAAATAAGTAAATCTTGTTCTTTATTATAAATTACAGACATGTGTTTTAATTTGACACTTTCTAAACTAATAATTTCTTCATAATCAACAATTTCGTGTAAATGTGTTGCAAAAATAAAACTACTTTTACATTTATGTAGTTTCTGAATTCCTGCAACAAAAATACCAATAGCGCTTTGTGTTTCAGTTCCTGAGCATAGTTCATCACCAAGAATTAAACTATTTTCATCACTTAGACGTAAAATAGTGCGAAGTTCCGACATTTCGACGGCAAATGTTGACAATCCTTTGAAGATATTATCGTTACCAATTATACGTGTAAATATATATTTATATGGCATATAGTTAAACTCACTACACGGAACATATAATCCAGCTTGAGCCATAATAATTGCAATACCTAATGCTCTTATGATTGTAGTTTTACCAACCGCATTAGTACCATATAGTAACATTCCATCTGTATTATTATTACCAAGAACAATATCATTTGTTACATATAATTCATTAGATTGAAATCTTTCTATTAAACAATGCCGAAGTTTTTTTGCATCAACAAATGATTTAACTGATTTAACAATATTAGGTTTACAATAATTATATTTTTTTGCAATAGAAGCTTTGGTGTGTAAAATATCAATTATAGTTGTAAAATTAATTATACTTTCTAATTTTTTTTGGAATTCTTCAAAATTAACAATAAATTTATTATAAACTGATGTAATTAAATCTTTTAAAGATACTTTAATACTTGAAATATTCTTACATAGACCATTAATTTGTTCATCTAAAATAAAATTATTTGATGAACTTTGTTTTTCAAATTCAAATTGTTTTTTAGAAATTTTAAAATCAAAATTTTTATTTGTAGATCCATAAGTTAAATTAACAATTATTTGTTCAGTTGGAAGTGCGTCTTGTAATAATTTACATCTTCTAGTTGTAGAAACTAAACTAAAATTATTTTTTTCAGTTTCATGTATTTTAACATAGTTTCCCGATTTTTTTTCTTTATTTGCAATCAAAGTGCTTAGATACTCTGAAATAGAATTTAATTTCATTTCTGATTCTGATAATATAGATGTTTTTTTATCTAATTCTTCATCAATACCATTTTCAATAAAGTTAATTTCAAAATTATGTAATTGTTCCAAATCTATTGCTAATGATAAATTAATATTACTATTAATAAAATATGTTATTTCATCACAAAATGCTTTAATATTTAAAATACACGGTTCAAAAACTGATAAATATTCTTTTATTTTTATATCTTCTTCAATTTTTTCATATATTTTTTTAATTGTTAAAATATTATTATATAAATTATAAAATGCTTTTGGAGAAATTTTTTTTAAAAATATTTGTCTTTCCCATTTTGAAATATCCTTTATAGTTGATAGATTTATTTTTAAAAAACTCTCAAGCTCTACATATTTTGAGAGAAGATATTCAACAATATTATATTCTCTCTGTAAATATATTTCATCACAAATAGGATTTAAAATATTATACAAAAATTTTCTTTTACCCATTGGAGTTAGACAATCATTAAGAAGATGGGAAACGCTAGAATGTTTACATGATTTAACATTTCCATCATTGATTATATTTAACTGTTTGAGAGAATGATTTGCTAATGAAAGTCTTGTAGAACAATTTTCAAAAATAGGTTCAGAAATTTTATTTACAAGTTGTGGATTATGTTGATAAACAAAATCAAGTAAAAAACAAAAAGCTTGTGTTGCAATATTATTTTCATAAAAATTTTGAACAAATATATCATAATTTTCAAATTTATAAAATTTAGAGAGAACCTCTTTTTGATAAGGCTGTTTTTCACAATTTTTAACCCTTGTCATTTTAATTGTATTTTCACTTGTAATATTTATTTTATGAATTAAACTGCTGGTAATTCCTGCATAGCTTATTACATAATCAATTTCATTTTCGCCTTGTAAATTAGAAATTAAAATTGTTTCGCTGGGATTATAAATAGATATGAAACGTTCTAACTCATCATATGTAGTTGGATTATTAATATATATTTCTTTAAATTGAAAAATATTAGTTTTTCCTGTATAAATATCAATATTGGCAACACCAACTACAACAAATTTACCTTTCATCAATAATTTATTTTCAACTAAATCAATCCAAATACACGTTATTGAATTAGTTAAACATTGTGAATCAGTATGAAAATATGTACCTGGAGAGAAAATACCTGCTAAACTACGTGTTGTATTTTTAGCTGCTTCATCCTGAGAATAAACAACTGCAGTAAATCCTGCATCTTGAATTTTTTTAATATATTTTTCAATTTGCATATCTTTAAAACCAGCCATCATAACATTATCATTTCCAACACATACATTTTTCTCAACTATGTTTAATTCGCATATTTGAGAAAAATCAATAATTTTTGAACCATTAATTATTTCAGTTTTTTTACAATAAATACCATAAACTTCAAAAAATGAGCCAACTTGCATTAATAATATTGTATTTTCTCCATATTCATCTTGATACTTTTTTGTTAATTCAAAATATTCTTTAATGAGAGCCATATATGTAAATATATGTATTTCTCTCTAATACATATTCAAATATTATTTTATAAGTCTACTATTATAAATTCAGCGGTGTTGTTATCATAACAAGTATTTGTTAAAAATTTTTTGAATCTACTATAATAATATATTGGTAATATATCTAAATTATAATGTAATATTTTTAAAAAAATCAAAATACTTGTTATGTATATCGGTAAACTAAATTTACTTTGATGTTCAACCAAAATTTCTTCTTTATGTTTTTCATCATAAACTGATATTTCAACTGTTAATTTATGTTCTGTATCAATATATTTATTTTTATAACCAGGAATAATATTATTTGTTTTATTCATTTTATAAATTGATTTTTTAAACTCTGTTTTATTTAAATTTAAATAATTTTGTAATAAATTCAAAGTGCTATTTACATTATCAGAAAATATATCTATATCAATATCACTTAATTGAGGAAAATAATCATCTCTCTGAATACTTCCATAGAAATATATCGGTTTATCAATATAAATTTTTAAATTATTAAAAAAGTGTTGTTCAAAATTTGATAAATTATTTTTTGTTGTCTCCATATTATTATATTATTATATTATTATATTATTAAAAATTATTAAAAATTATCTATCATAATTGTAAGCGAATTTTCTTTTTTATAATAACATAATTTATTATTAAAATAACAAAAAAATAAAGAATTTTTTAAATATAAATACATTGATTTTGGTATTAAATGTAATTCATAATATAATAATTTTATAATATATAAAATAAATATCATATAAAAAGGCAAATTATTTATATCATTTATATTTTGTGTAACAATCTCACGATTTTTTTCATCATAAATAAGTAAATCAAAAGATATATTGTCATTTTCATATTTAATTTTATATCCAGAAATAATTCCTTTATCTTTAACATTATACTGCTGAAATATTTTTTGTATTTCACTTTTATTGATATTTAAATATTGTTGAACTGTAAACAATACACTTTTTACATTATCAGTTATGATTATTATATCTATATCGCTTGAATTTTTAAAATAATCTGTTCTTTTAATACTTCCGTAAAATAATAATTCTGTATCCAAATAATTTTGTAATTTTGTTAAAAAATTATACTTATATTCACCTAATCTATCTTTTATTTCATCCATACTAAAATATGCAAATATTATTTTATAATTCTTTGTCATCTTTTGAAAAATTATGTAATAATGTTTCTGCATTGCTGTTTGTTATTTCACCTGCTAACATAGCTGATTCATATAATTTTCGTATGACATCATTTGGCGCGTTGCTGCCTATTTTAATTAAATTATGTTCTCTCAAATATATTTTAATATCATTCATTGGTTTTCTTTTAAGCTCTTTTTGAGCATTTAACACTTTTTTACGCGTTCCTTTATCTTTAACTAAAATAGAAACTGTTTTTTTAATTTTAGATTTACCAAGTGTATATTTTCTTTTAATTGTTTTTTTGGTTATTTTTTTTATTCCAATAATCTCTTCTTGTGTATGAATATTTTTATCTATATTATTGTAATTAATATTTTGAACAATATTTGATGGTTCTGTTACTATTGAATTTAAGATATTTGGTTTTTGAATTAAAATTTGTGTATTTATTATATCATCATTAGTTTTATTTTCTATTTCTATCTGTTTAAGTTTAAGTTTTTCACGTAAATTATTTAAACGATTTTCTCTTTCTGTTTTTTCGTTATTTATTGCTAAATTATTAATTATTAATGCAGAATTTGGATTTGTTACAATATTAGTACGTTGTGTTTTATTCCAATCTCTGTATGTTGGTTTTATTCCACCTTTTAATACACCATATGGTATAGGGTCTTTAAGAATAGTTGTATAATTATCAGTATTTACATTTATTGATTGTGTTAATTCTTCTGGTAAATCAATATTTATTACTGGTTGAGAAAAATTATTTATTGTGCTATAATTTTTTAAAGTTCTTTTATCCAATTCTTCTCTACGTTTTATTTTTTGTCTTTCATAATTTATTTTTTCATCATTTATTTTTTTTTGTTTTGATAATGTTTGTAAATAATTTAATGAATCACTAAACTCATCTGTATATATTTCTGATTTATTAATCGGAACAATATTGTTATTTTCTTTAGGTTCATTTAATTTTTTTTTATTATTATCTAAATTCTCTGTTTCTTTCTGTTTATGTTCTTTGATTCTTTTTAATAGTTTATTTTTTAAAACATTAGGAGATATTAAAGGCTTTATTACCAAATTTTGTTTTTTATCTCTATTCTTTTTTGTTTTAGAACCTCCTATGCTAAATAATCCTGGATTAATTGAAATTGTTTTGTTTGACATTTATTATAATATCAAATTAAAATAAATGAAATATAACTATTGATTTATTTTTAACTATATATATATATATGAAGAGTTTTAGTTCAAAAAGACAAAGAAATCGTAGTAAAATGCGAAGAATGCATGGTAATCCTTGGGATTCATCATCCTCATCATCTTCAAGAAGAAATACATCGCGAAAAAAAAGCTCAAAAAGAGTAACCTTTACACCTTTTTACATTTCAAACGCCGATTTTTATAAACTAATATTTTTATAAAAATTATTTAAAAATGTCTTGACATATATTAGCAAAATGAATAATGAAGATAAAATTAAGTTATTAGAAGAAGAAAACGAAATATTAAAAGAAAAATTAAAGAATTATACTGCTCCTAAAAGAAGTAAAAAATTTTACGAAAATCATAAAGAAGAAATTAAGCAAAAAGTTAGAGAGTATAAAGAAAAAACAAATTACAATACCAATGTCCCAAAGGAAAAAAAGAAAGAATATAATAAAATAGCGTATCAAAAAAAAAAAGAACAGTTGAAACAAAATAATAATGAAATTATTTAAGAATAATTAGAAGTTTTTTCGTTAAAACTACTTAAAAATATAATCTTTAGTTAATATATAGAATGGTGAAAAAGAAGAAGTTAAAAGATGAATTCAAAGAGTTTAGGAATAATGATAAATCCGCTTATAAAACCTTCAAAATACCACTCAAAACTATTTTATCGAATTGTAATGAAGTTCAACCTGTTGTAAATAATCTGGTTTTTGAAATGAATGATTTAGTTATTCATACTTATCAATTTATTCGGTTATATGTTTTGAATTGCTATACAAATAATAAATCCTTACCTGAATTAGATGAAATTTTTATTTCATATTGTATAAAATCACTTGGAACAAGGGATAATAGAGGAAAGAAATGTAATGATACTGAACTGTTAGAAACATTAGAAAAGTTTTATCAAGAAGAATATCAACCTTTACTTAACCACGATAAAACAAATTTAAAAAATACAACATTTTTATTACCTTATTTAGCAACACAAATTCATACTTCATTACATAATAATTTTCAAGAACATTTTATCCAGCACTTCTTACGATTTATTAATAAAACAACAACTGAAATAACCGAAGACAAAACAATCCTGTTTCAATTCAAGAAACAATTATTTGATTTAATGGAAACTGATAAAATGTTTAATGAATGGAATATTACTCATTTATTCAACATTTTACCTACTGAAATTAAAAAGTCAATTCATTATGATGTAAAAGTTAGACCTTTTAAATATTTGAAAGGAATGTTGTATATGAATTCCATATTAGAAAAAATGGAAAGTAAGTTATTTCAACCCTTACCATTACGAAACAATATTATTCCAAAGCATATTATCATAGATACTGCGAGTTTAATAAATTTGTTTTGTCCTGAAAAAGATAAAGATGGAAACAAAGTAAAAAAAGGTGAATTGTTAAGTAATGTAAAAGAAAACCAAAATGAAGTATGGAGTAATTTTTTGAATTTGAAAAATAAAATATTCAAAAATAAACATTATCAATTTCATAACCAAATTCAAACAGATGGTATTTCGTGTTGTTTATTATTTATCAGAAAAGATTTGAAGGATAAAAAATGGGGTTCAAGAGTTCCTACTTTACCAGAACAAGATTTTTACAATATTGAAGATTTATCAAAAGAACAATTAGATACATTGAGAGAGAGGAATATTGTTGGTTGTGACCCTGGTAAGCGTTCATTGGTTTATATGATGGATAAAAATGGAAAGAAACTACAATATACATCACCCCAAAGAAAAAAGGAAAGTAAATCGAAATGTAATGAACGAATATTATTATTGGAAAGAAAAAAGAATAGAATTATAGAAAAAGAAACTCATTTATCATTACAAAATAGTAAGTCTGTAGATTATAACAAGTTTAAAATGTATCTTGTAGAAAAGGATAAACTTAATAAAGAAACAACCGAATTTTACAAGAGAGAAGTATGGAGAAAAATGAAGTTTCGTCAATATAGTTATGGTAAGAAAAGTATAGATACATTTTTGAATAAAATAAGGGAAACTTTTGGTGAAAATATCCTGATTGGTTATGGAAATTGGAGTAGGAGTAGTCAAATGAAACATTTTATGCCTACAATGAATAAAGGATTAAGGAAACTAATTCATAAGAAATATGATACAATTACTATAAACGAATGCAATACAAGTAAAAAGTGTTGTGATTGTAATAATGATTTAGAGTATTACAAAGATAAGGAAGGGAAGAAAGTATTTAGGTTATTAGTCTGTTCTAACTGCGTGAGTTGCGAAAACAAAAAAATCGTATTTAGAACAAGAGATGCTAATTCTTCCATAAACATAATGAAACTAACTCAATCTTGGATAGAAAAACTAGAACGTCCATTATGTTTTA
>Ga0247841_10002101_pt1 | contig 41068 bp, 36 predicted proteins | sample LaCruzMarch2015__2_FD_192410 | JGI IMG/M metagenome (GOLD analysis project Ga0247841, IMG submission 192410) | Freshwater microbial communities from meromictic Lake La Cruz, Castile-La Mancha, Spain - LaCruzMarch2015_18m | ecosystem: Environmental > Aquatic > Freshwater > Lake | place: Spain...
TCCTAAGGATGAAGGATGAAAAAGGAGAAAAAACTATTACAGTTTCATCCTTCATCACTCATCTTTCATACCTTCTAAGTTCTCTCTGTGACTCCGTGCCTCTGTGTTTATATATTTTACAGTGCCATCGAAACTAAGGAGGACGAAAAAATGAGTTCAGACAGAGTTTCTGAAATTTTGAGTTGGTATCCAGCTATGACTAATCAACAAAAGCATAATCTTTTGCGATTCATCAATTATGGACGTATTGGTGGTACTGGTAAATTCGTGTTACTTCCAGTTGATCAGGGTTTCGAGCATGGACCGGGACGAAGCTTTCAACCAAATCCGGCGGGGTATGATCCACTGTATCACGCAAATCTGGCAATTGATTCTGGATGTAATGGTTATGCCGCTCCATTGGGACAGATTGAAGCCGCAGTTGACGTTATAACAGCCGCAAGTTTGCCAACCATTCTGAAAGTTAATTCACATGACCTGATGATGCCCGATGATGATGATCCAGCCCCTGCGGTAACTGCATGGGTTGATGATGCAGTTCGCTTAAACTGCGCCGCAGTAGGTTTTACGATCTATCCGGGATCAGTCAATAGTTCTGAAATGTACGAACAAGTTCGAGAGCTTGCCAGCGATGCTAGAACCGCAGGGCTTGTGGTAGTCGTGTGGGCTTATCCACGAGGTAGCGGACTGCCTTCTAAGGATGTAGAAACATCAGTTGACATTGTGTGTTACGCAGTTCATATCGCCGCACAGTTGGGCGCACATATAATTAAGTGCAAGCCATCTAAAGCTGTGATTGGTCTGCCTGATCACGTTAAGAGAGGAACGTATAAGGATGTTCCAATTGAAACATTGGCAGACAGAACGAAAATTGTTGTTAAATCAGCCTTTGACGGACACCGTATCGTGATCAACTCTGGTGGTGAAGCTAAGAGCGATCAGGACGTTCTTGATGAGGTTAGTCAGCTTGCGAATGGTGGATCATTCGGTTCTATCGTTGGACGTAATGCTTTCCAGAGAGCAAAGGATGAGTCCATAGTTCTACTTCACAAGATTCAGGATATATATACGAAGTAGTTTTGAGTATTAGTGGTTGATGACTAGGTTAATTTTAATGTTGTGGGGTAATCTGCCAGATTGCCAAAATATAAGCAAACTAGCAGTTTGCTCCACTTTAATCAATTTCAAGGAGGTGCGTTTATGGTACGTATAGGGACAGTCGGTGTAGGAGGAATGGGTCAGGCGCATTGTAACTCTTTGCGCAATGTTAAGAACTGCCAGTTTGTCGCAGTTGCTGACGTAAGACCTGATCAGGTTAAGTCTGTTGGTGAAAAGTTTGGAGTTAAATCTTTCACTGATTATAACGAGATGTTTAACGAGGTAGATGCTATTACAGTGGCAACTCCGCCCTGGCAACATACACCCGTTACGGTTGATGCCGCTAAAAAGGGAATTCACGTATTCTGTGAAAAACCATTATCAGCAACTCTCGCAGATGCTGATGCCATGATCTCTGCGGCTGATGCTGGTAAAATCGTATTGATGGTCGGGCAGGTGTTAAGGTTTTATCCTCTGCATGAGCTTGGGAAAAAGATGGTTGATGATGGCTTGATCGGTGATATTGTCTACATAGAGACCGATTACTGTGGAACGTATTCAGGTCCGAGAAATAAGCCAGAATCGTGGTTCGGAAAAATGGGCGGGCTTCTGGAAAACGGTATACACAAAGCAGACCTTATCAACTGGTTTGGCGTTGATCCAATCGCAGTATCTGCTGAAGTTGGAAGTTTCTCAGGCGATCCTGACTGGGAAGATTACACGATGTCGCTTATAAGATATAAAAATCAAGCAGTTGGTCTCCTGAGATGGGGTTCTTTCATGGGTTCAAGAGGCAGTCGTGAGACTATCATTGATGGAACCAAAGGCTCAATGAAACTCGATATGGATTCGGGCAACGTATATCACAAACTCATGGGTGAAAGAGATTGGACTGAAAGCATTCCACCAAACAAGGGTGCAGATGGCGTTGTTGGAGAACTTCAGCATTTCGTTGACTGCATAAGCGAAGGCAAGAAATGCATTGTGGACGGCAGAGAAGGGCGTAAAGCCGTCGAGATCGTTCTGGCAACGTATAAATCAGCGAAAGAAAAAGCAAAAATTCTATTGCCAATGAAATAGCGTTGGATTCAAAGATTCAAGATTGAAGATTACAGGTTTATGCCTTCTATCTTTTTCCGATAGCAAGGCTTAAACCTTTGAATGAGAAAGGAAGAACTCTATGGAAAAGCAAGTAAATATAAGGACTATAATTCCTGAAAATATACATTCACGTGCTAAGATTCTTGCTGTTAAGCGTAAAGTTGATTTACAGGATTTGATCCCTGAATTAATTAAGTTGGGTTTGGAACAGCTTGAACCAGAAAAACTAGAAGGTGAATCTCCAGAATTTTCTACTGCCAAATCTCTCAAAAGATTTTTAGGAACATGGAAAGGTAATGATGCTGATGAAGTGTTAAAACGTATTGCTGAAAGTCGTACAAAAGCGGAGTTTTGATAATGTATTTACTTGACACCACACATTGTATATGGCTTCTAAATGCAAAACCGAATTTTGAGCAAAAACTTGATAAGCTAGATAGTGATTTATTATCAACATGTATAATTGTTTGTGGAGAGTTGCTATATGGTGCAATAATATCAGAACAAAGTAATGAAAACTTACGTGATGTATATGAGTTTATTAAGAACCTAAAGATATATGAATTGGATATAAATACAGCCAAAATTAATGCCATATTAAAAGCATCAATTTTAAATCATTTTGGTCCAAAAGAAAAAAATAAACGCAGAAAAACTAAAATCGAATCTCTTGGTTTCAAGGAAAATGATATTTGGATAGCATCTGTAGCTATTCAGCATAAATTAGTATTAGTATCAGCAGATAGTGATCTTTTACGTTTAAATGGCATCGAGGGGTTACAGGTAGAAAATTGGTAACAAATAAAGTGGTTTCAACTATTATAGACTCTAAAATTAAACCTCAAACAAATAAAATAAGTGTAGCAGTGATAGCACTGGGACATGGAGTAACCGACCTTTTTGCTAATTTTCTAGCCTCATTACTTCCCATCTTTGTAGATAAATTCAGCCTTTCAAAAACTTCAATCGGTGTGATGATCTCTGTTATGGGTATCTCCGGGTCAATGTTTCAGGTAGTCTTTGGTTATCTTGGTGACAGGTGGGGCAGGAAACTATTTATTGTAATTGGACCTATAATGGCAGGTATTTTCATGACATTCATAGGTCTTGCACCAAGCTATCATGTACTTATAGTTATTCTTCTTATAGGGGGCTTGGGAGTTTCTGCTTTCCATCCTCATGCGGCAAGTACCGCAGGTGATGTGGCGGGAACTGGCAAAAACAGAGATTTTAGTCTTGCGGTATTCATGGCTATTGGTACAATTGGCTATGCTTTGGGACCTTTGTTTGCCGCATATCTTATGTCATCACCTTTCATCGGTCCCAAAAGGATGCCCTATGCCTCTATACTTGGGATTATTACAACAATTCTGCTTTATAAGTACGTTTCTCTAAAGAAAGAAACTGGGCAAAAACGAGAATCCGTAAACATTCTGCAAGTTATCAAACCAGAGATTAAATTGCTAACCAATTTATTTATTATAGTCACTCTGCGATCAACAACGACAATAGTATACGTTAATTTCCTTTCACTCCTGATAAAACAGCGTGATCTTTCACTTATGATCGGTGCTATTGTATTATTCATATTTTCACTTTCAACTGCACTGGGAACATTTCTTGGTGGTTACGTTTCCAGATGGGTAAGCAGAAAGAGTATTATTATATATTCGATGTTATTATCCTCGCCTTTTTTAATAGCGTTATTATATACAAATGGTGTTATTTTTGTTATCTTCCTATCGCTTTCAGGTGTGATGATCTCGTTTGCCAATCCTGCGAACCTTGCCATAGCACAAGAGGCTATCCCAAAAGGCGCCAGCACTGCATCTTCTCTTATGATGGGTGCATCATGGGGAGTAGCCGCAATAATTGCCATGTTTTTCGGAGTTATTGCCGACTTTTTCGGAGGAAACGTGATTCCTGCAATGGCTATATCAGCCTTTTTACCTATACTTGCCGCAATCTCCGCCATTTCAATTCCAAGAAAAACTATGGCTCATATTTCCAGATGAAAAGCATTTCAAACTTTGCATCCCATACAAATAAAGTGTGCCACTTGTTGAATTTTCAAAGACATTTTCGTTGAGAAATCTAATACTTATTTGATATAGAAATGAGACTTAAAATGTCATTCTGAGTGACCAAAGGAAACGAAATTGAAGATTGGAAGATTTCACCACAGAGTTCACGGAGATCACAGAGAGAAAATAAGGAAAAAATTCTTCTCCGTGTTCTCCGTGAACTCTGTGGTGAAATACTCCTCAAGAAGATTCTTCACTCCGTTCAGAATGACAAAAATAATGAGTCTCATTTCTGACTAAAATAGGTATAACATATTTTTTGTAGGAAATCCACCTTAATGTATTGTCCAGTTTTATGGGACACTATACGGGCAAATAATGCTGTTGACAACTTCATACAATCATGTCAAAATAAGGTGATAACATTTATTGTCTTTAGTCATCATAAAAGTGCATCTCATTTTGTTAATGTATGTAAACTATTTGGCACCGTAAAATTTAGAAAAACCACAGAGGCACGGAGAAAAAGATGAAGGCGGAAGGATGATGGATGAAAAATAAGAAACGCGAACTATAAGTTTATCCTTCATCACTCATCTTTCATATTTTCTAATTCTCTCTGTGTCTCCGTGTCTCCGTGTTTATTTTTTTCTTTTTTTTTAACTAGGGTAAGTTTATGGATGATAAAAAAAGTTCAAGAGGTATCGTTACAAGGGCGCAGGCGGGGATATATTACGTCAAGATTCAGGACGATAATCGTCTGATAGAATGTAATCTCAGAGGTAAACTAAAAAGGGAGTTCAAAACTGAAGATAATAAATTTATGTTCACAGACCCGGTAGCTGTCGGTGATGAGGTTGAGATAACTATCGCTGAAAGTGACAAAGGCGCTATTGAGACGATCCTGCCCCGAAGGACAAAAATATCCCGTGCGGCGGCTGGAACTGTGCCTATCGAGCATATTATAGTCGCTAATGCTGACCAGATGCTCATGATAATGTCAGCGAAAATGCCAGCTTTTAAACCTCGTCTTCTGGATAGATTGCTCATTGTTGCTGAAGCTGGTGAACTAGAACCAATTATTATTCTTAACAAAATGGACTTATTAAACGAATGGGATAAAAACCAGCTTCATGAACAAACTGAGGTATATGAGGAACTCAGTTATCGCATAATATACATCAGTGCATTGAATAAAGAAGGATTAGAGGAAGTCGTTGAAGTAATGAAAGATAAGACGTCAGCACTGATCGGACACTCTGGTACAGGAAAGACCACATTACTCAATGCCATTCAACCCGGTCTGATCCTAAAAACTGCCGAAATTGGTGCTAAAACAAAAAGAGGTAAACATACAACAACTAACGTTCAACTCTACGAATTAGATTTCGGTGGATATATCGTGGATACGCCCGGTATCCGTGAAGTTGGTCTATGGGACGTTTGGAAGACAGAGCTAGAGCTATACTTTCGTGAGATGAAACCCTATTCTAGTGAGTGTAAGTTTCATGATTGCTCACATATCTCCGAACCCGGTTGTGCGATCAGGGAAGCTGTTGCGCAGGGACGCATAAGAAACTCAAGGTACGATAGTTACATCAAACTGCGTCTTGGTAAGTCAATAAAAGATGATGATTAAGGCATTTTAAAAGGAATATTCTATGAACTACGATGCCTTTATGCAAAAAAAACTCCCTGAAAATATCTATAATCTGTTGAAATCCATAGGAAAAACAGGACAACAGATGGGCTATAACACCTTTGTCGTCGGCGGATTTGTTCGAGACTTGATAATTGGCAGACCGAACCTTGACGTTGACATCGTGATAGAAGGTGATGCTATAAACTTTGCCAACGAATTCTCAAAAGCCAAAAAAGGCAAAGTCACAAGTCACGAAAGTTTTGGTACAGCAGTTGTAACTTTGCCTGATGGATTCAAAATTGACGTTGCTACCGCTAGAAGCGAAGTTTATTCACATCCCGGCACCTTACCAACTGTACAACCCTGCAAAATTGAAGATGACCTGAAAAGAAGGGATTTTACCATTAATGCAATGGCAATAAACCTCAAAGACGATGAATTCGGCGAGCTTGTTGACGTCCTTGATGGGCTTTCAGACCTTCAGGAACACAAAATCAAAGTAATACACGAACAGAGTTTTGAAGATGACCCTACCCGTATTTTTAGAGCTATCAGATATGAGCAGAGATACGGATTTGGTCTGGATTTTCACACAAGAGGACTTCTAAATTATGCCATTGATCGTAATTTCCTGAATACAATAACGAAGCAGCGAATAAGGAATGAAATATTATTGATACTCAATGAGGAAAATGCCAGCCGTCCTTTGGATCGTATGAGAGAACTCGATCTGATGCGATACATACATCCCGAAATATTGCTAAATAATAGAAAACTCAACTTAATCTGCAAAATTACTGAAATGAATTCTTTCATGCCGCTTCCATTTTTGAAAGCCAATGAGAAGGTAGATTATGCTTTAATCAAACTTATGATTTTGTTAGATGGATTAAATGAAGCTGACGTGATTGATGTTTCCGAAAGACTGTCACTAAGTAAGAAATATACAGAGGCACTAAAATCATCTATCGCTAAACTGCCAAAAGCGCTTTTTGTTATAAGCCAAGAAACAACTGCACCAAGTGAGATATACGAAGCGCTGAATGGCTTACCATTTGATACGTTGATTTATAGTATCTTTAAGGGAGGCAGAGACAGTGTATATCAAATAATGCTTTATCTTACGGTATTAAGAGATACTAAACCGTTTATAACTGGAAAAGACTTAATAGAATTGGATTATACAGAAGGTCCAATTTTCAATGAGATACTGACCGAAGTTTTTTATGCTCAACTGGACGAAAAGATAGAAACCAAGCAAGAGGCAATTGAGTTCATAAAATCAAAATGAAAGGATAAATAAAGTGGATGGACATAGTTTCGATTGTAAAAAGTTTTGGGTCGTTAGAATTGATTCTGGTGAAGATGTATTAATATCTGTTAAGAAATTCATCAAGGAAAACAACATTAAGCAAGGTGTTGTAGTTATGGGCTATGGCACTCTTGGCAAGGTCAGCCTTCATTGGGTAAAACATAACCGATGGCCCCCTGAAAGCAGATACGATCAATGGGAGGATGGTATTGAGATAATGAGCATAAACGGCATGATCGTTAATGGTGAACCCCATCTCCACATCACAGCATCCGATTTCAGAGGCGCTTATGGCGGACATCTCGAAGAAGGCTGTGAGGTTTATGTTCTCTGCGAGATCGGTATCGTAGAAGTTGATGGTGTGCAAATGACCAGAGAAGTGGTTTCAATAGGCACAGATGCTCAAGGCAATCCCATCAATCGTCCACAACTGAAATTTGGAAAATAGCAATAAAATGAAAAATAACCACGGAGACACAGAGACACGGAGAAAAAGATGATGGCGGAAGGATGATGGATGAAAAAGAAAAAGCAATTATTGCAATTTCATCCTTCATCACTCATCCTTCATACTTTCTCTCCGTGACTCCGTGCCTCTGTGGTTTTCCTAAATTTTTCAATGCCCGTAAAACAAAAGGAGAATTACAAAATGAAAGTCATTGCAGTACTTGGTAGTCGTAATCCACAAGGACAGACAGCAAAAGCAGTCGGCGCACTTGCTAATGGAGTAAAAGGCGCAGGTGGCGAATGTGAACAAATATTCCTTCCGCAAATGAAAATCGAGAGATGCAGACAATGTGACGATAACGGTTGGGGTATCTGCCGAACTCAAGGGAAATGCGTGATTGAGGATGATTTCGCCTCACTGGTCAGTAAGATAAATGATGCTGATGCTGTCGTTTTTGCTACACCTGTTTACTTTGGAGACTTGAGCGAAAGTATAAGGGCTTTTCTTGATCGCCTGCGTCGTACTTGTATGCACGAAGCAGGCAAGCAAAAAATTGCAGGAAAGAAAGCGATCGGTATCTGCGTTGCAGGCGGTGGAGGCGGAGGCGCACCATCATGCTCTGTTAGTATGGAGAGAGTTTTAGGTACGTGCGGATTCGACTTACTAGACATGGTTCCTGTTAGAAGACAAAATCTCGAAATGAAAGTAAACATTCTGGAAACTATCGGCAAGTGGCTGGCAACTAATACGTCAAAGTGAATGCTAAATATTGAGGAAAATATGACATCTCGTAAACGAATGAAAAAGTTTCTATCAGGTGAAAAGGTGGATCGTATCCCTAATGGTCTGGGTGGATGTGAAACCGCCGGATTGCATAATCTTGCCTATGAAAAACTAAAGAAAATTCTAGGTGTTACAGATCGCAAGAATCGCATCTGCACGTTCATGACTAACGCCATCTTTGAGCCTTCTATTCTAAAAGCTATGGAAGGCGATATTATATTGCTGGGAACGCGCATGTGTCCATCACGTTTTTGGGGACCAGAAGCAGATAGTGAATGGAAGGATTTAGACATCTGGAACACTACGATTCAGGTTGCTCAGGCATGGAATTTCCGCAAGGATGTTGATGGTACTTATTGGTGGAATGATTGGGCGAAATGTCCTCCCGGTGGAATATACTTTGATGCACCGATTCCTAGCAAGATCGGATTGAGTTTTGATGATCATAAACCATCACCAGATGATTTTAATCCGGGTCACGAATTGCCAGAAAGCTTTTTGCGACGATTAGAAGAAGATGCTAAATGGTTATACGAAAATACAGATTATTGCATCTCTTGTGGTGAGATGATCCATGACCTTCAACTTGCCCCCGGTGGTATTCAAAGCTGGTGGATGCGTATGATAGAAGAACCCGATGCCTGTCACGAATTCCTCGACAAAGCCTGTGATGCAGGTATCGCACAACTGAAACAGCTTGATCAGGCAGTTGGTAAATATTGTGATATTCTTATGATTGCTCATGATATTGGTGACGTAAGAGGCGTCACAGCCGGACCCGGTCTCTGGCGAGAGATTTACAAACCTCATTACAAACGCCTTTTTACCGAATGGCACAAGATCACTAACATGAAAGTCAGCCTTCATTGCTGTGGTTCGGTATCAGATATACTTGGTGATCTTATTGAATGTGGACTGGATATATTTAATCCAGTTCAGATTTCCGCTGATCGAATGAATCCTGCAAAGCTGAAGAAGGATTTTGGTGATAAGCTTATATTCTACGGTGGATGTTTTGATTCAGTACTATATCCACCAACGACTCCAGATGAAATAGTATACGAATCAGTAAAGAAGAACATCCAGATATTCAGCGAAGGCGATGGGTATATTTTCGCAGGCGTACATAATTTGCCGGGAGATATGCCAGAGTCGCACTTGATGGCAATGTTCAAAGCATATCAAGATTGTCGTTAAGAAAGTCTTTGTAGAGGAAGGCTTTAAACTTCCAAAATTTTTATAAGGAATTATTGTGATGAACATCATTTTGATCTCACTTGATACACTCTCTGCAAATCATGTAGGCTATTATGGTTATCGGAGAAACACAACACCAAATCTCGATAAGTTTGCAAAAGGCGCCATCACCTTTGAAAACTGTTTTGCACCGGGTATTCCAACCCAACCAAGTTATACGACAGCACTCTCTGGTCGTGTTCCTTTGGATCACGGAATAGTTGCTCATGGTGGAACTGCGGATATAAAATCTGATGTTGTTATGCTTCCAGAATTATTGGCAAATGATGGTTATCATACAGCCTGTATATCTGCACTGCCCGGAATGAAGTCATGGTTCAAGCGTGGCTGGAAAGAGGAAATTCCTCCAGCAAAGGGCAAACAGGAATATGCGCAGATGGTGACAGCGGAACAGATAAACGGCTCCGCTATTCCATGGCTAAATAATCGAAAACTAGACGAAAAATTCTTCTTATTCCTGCATTATTGGGATGTGCATACTCCGTATTTTGCGCCTATGGAATATCGTCATAAGTTTTACAGTGGTAAGCCCGATAATCCTGATCTTACAAGTTTTTTGCCATTTGAAAGTCAACCTTTTGCGCAATGGTGGCTCAACAAAACTAAATCAGGAGATGTTTTTACCGGATGGATAGCAAGACTTGCCAGCGAAGCGGGTATCGAAAAGATCACCGATGCTGAGTATATCGTATCTCAATATGATGCTGAACTTTTTTATCTCGACGAGTATATCGGTGAACTGTTAGATATGATTAGGCAGACTGGTCTTGATGATGACACATTCATAATGTTCATGTCTGATCACGGCGAGGAAATGTACGAGCATGGAATATTCTTTGATCATCATGGACTATATGATGCCAACATTCACACGCCATTGATAGCGAAGTTACCAAATAAGTCAGAAGGTCAGCTTATAGCCAATCATGTACGCCATGAGGATATCGCTGTCACAATACTAGACATAGCTGGATTAAAAGCAACGCCAGAGATGGAAGGGAAAAGCTTATTGCCATTTATGCAAGGTGATACACCTAAAAATTGGCGCGATGATTCGCTTCTGACAGAAGAAAACTCGTGGATGAGCAAGTGGGCATTGAGAAAAGACGGTTTCAAACTCATCAAGGCAAGGGCAAAGGATTGGCACAACTTCCCGCCAAGAGAGCTTTATCATTTACCATCAGACCCAAAAGAGATGAATAACCTAGTAGAAGCCGAGTCCATAATCGCTGATGAGATGGATAAAGAACTTGAGGCACGTGTTTCTGAAAGCCTCAAGCGATATGGTCGTACGATTGACCCAATTGTAGAGCAAGGTCTTTCGCCAATGGGTCAACAGGCGTGGGAATGGATCAAGAAATCAAAATACTGGTGATCTTTAGGATCCGTGATTAAATAACTTTCCCTAGAGCTTGTCAATAGTTTTGTGTAATTTCCCATTCCGCCTTATTTATGGTTCTCGAATCGTAAAACCAACGAGCTTTAGTCCTATCCCCTTTTTCAAGGGGACTCGCTTGGGACTGGATAATGGAATGGTTCACTTTCTAAAAGGATTTAGGTAACAAATCATTATTAAGCCGCAGATGAACGCTGATTAACGCAGATAAGGAAAATATTAAAAATATCTGCGTGCATCTGCGTTTATCTGCGGTTAAATTTCTGATTGAAAAGTGTTACCACAATTGTGAACCATGCCAATAAAATAATAAAAAAATTTTCAATCCATTGTCAGGTTTCTCCCTTCTGCGGCGTCTTGTATAGGCAAACAAATTTTTTGGAGGAGTTTATGCAATGCGAATGGCAGACAGGTATCTAATTAATAAATGTCTCAACGGAGATTCAACTGCATTTGGATTGCTAGTGGATAAATACAAAGAGAGTATTTATGCGCTGGCATACTCCAAACTCCGCAATTTTCACGATGCGGAAGATATAACGCAGGAAACATTCATCAAAGCCTATCAGAATCTTCGCAAGTTGAGACAATGGGACGACTTCCACGCATGGATATATGCCATAACCTCCAACCTTTGCAAAGACTGGATTCGAGCTAAATTCAGACGACCCGATTGTGAGTTTATAGAAGATCAATCAGCTAAGTCACTAAATGATTATTCATCTCAAGAAAATCCTACGATTGAACTGCTTCATGATGCGATTGATTCACTGCCTGAAATTTACCAGCAAGTATTGACACTTCATTATCTAGGCGGTATGGACGGCGCTGAGATCGCAGAATTTCTTGGTATGTCTCCCACTTCCATTTGGCAGAGACTTAGCAGAGCAAGATCGCTATTAAGGAAGGAGATGCTTGACATGATGAGTGAGACTTTTGAACAGCAGAAATTACATGCAGGTTTTACGTTCCGAATTGTAGAAATAGTCAAAGGAGTAAGGTTAAATCCAATATCACCAAAGACGTTGCCCTGGGGTCTTTCGTTAGCGACTGGTATTATCGTAGCATTTTTGAGCATTGGCACACATCTGAACCTGATAAATAATAATGGTTCTTTGTCAGGTTCTCCGCTTCCCTGTGAGTCAAAAGTTCTGAAGGTTGGAGAAATACCAGTTGATGTGATTAAAGTATCGAATATTTCAATCTTAACAAATCAGCAATGGAATGGTAATGGATTGGATTATGTCGTACCAAGCCTTCAAAATGCTTTATTTATGTCTCCACAGGCTGGAGATATATGGACGAGGAAAGCTGATATGCCGACTCCAAGGAGCAGTTTATCTACTGGCGTGATAAATGGGAAGATTTATGCCATTGGGGGGTGGCCATCTCTTCCAACAGTGGAGGAATATGACCCTGAGACTGACAAATGGGCAAAGAAATCCGATATGCCAAGAGGAAGACAAAACCATACTGCTGGCACGGTAAATGGAAGGATCTACGTCATTGGTGGCTGGAACAAAGCAGATGGACCTCTTTTGGCAGTAGATGAATATGATCCATTAACGGATACCTGGACGAGGAAATCTGATATACCAACACCGAGATTAGAGTTATCCGTCAGTGTTGTGAATGGAAAGATTTATGCTATCGGAGGATGGCGGGATATGGAGAATTTAGCGATAGTGGAGGAGTATAATCCAGTGACTGATACCTGGACGCGGAAAGCCGATATGCCAACAATTAGGGAGTCTTTATCTACCAGTGCAGTAAACGGAAAAATTTACGCAATTGGGGGGTGGAATAATATACAAAATCTAGCAGTAGTGGAGGAATATGACCCAGAAAAAAATGTCTGGACAAGAAAATCCGACATGCTAACAGCAAGGAATGACTTATCCACCAGTGTAGCAAATGGAAAGATTTATGCTATCGGGGGAAAAGAAGGGAATAATGTTCAATATTTCTCAGTAGTGGAAGAATATGACCCGAAGATAGACAAATGGACGAAAAAAGCCGATATGCTAACAGCAAGAGCATGGTTATCCACCAATGAAGTTGGAGGGAAAATTTATGTTATTGGTGGTGGAAACAAAGATAGAGATTTTCCTGCTGTAGAAGAATATGACACTGGATTTGCAAGTGAAAGCATCAACCTCAAAGGCAAGCTACCAACTACATGGGGTGATATACGAACTGCGGTGAATAAATGATCTAATTGAATCCAATAGAAACTAACTTTAAATCATAAAGAAAAATTTCTTGTTGACTATTGTATATAATTGATGTAAAATATTCTTTGTAATGTTAGATGTTCTTAACGAGCAACCTTACTCAAGTAAGGGGAGGGTCCTGAAATGAAAAAACTTAGTTTCATTTTGGTGTTCACATTGGCTTTTTTACTTATAACATCTTTAACGTATGGTGCTAAACCACCAACACCGCCTCCAGCAACTATTTTTTATTACGGTTATGCTGTCCTTTACGATGATTCCCCTTACATGATAGTAAGTGATGGTAAAGGTCAGTATGTAGATAGAAATTTTGCACCAGGGTCATGGAAGAATAAACGAGGTGACAAAATCGAGGTTCAACTTAAATACAATTCTGGTACTAAGGGGTATGATTTAGCCTATTTCCGATGCTTCATAGGTAAACCCGAATTACCATGGCGTTCGGATAGGAGAGCTAGATTCAATTTTGATGTATTGAATTCAACACAAGGCAGTAATTATGCTGACAACGAAACCGTAGCAAAAATGCTTGCATATAATAATGTAAACTTTACAGTCCGCCGTCCTCTTAATGATGATTCGGTACATATCGCATTCCAGAAAGGTTGGGATACAGATTATGCTCAATGTTGGGCGGCTGTATTAGTGGACAAAACTGATGTGACTGATGATCCCAATGCCATAACACGAACAAACCTTTTGACACTTGATCCCGATGCACCTTTTTACTGGACATCACTTGAAGGTTCTTCCTTTGGGAGTGAGGAAGATGCTCATGATCATATAGCTTATTTCATGTATGAAAGCAAACTTAATTTCAAAGTACTTCTAACTGAGAAGCAAGGATCGGTTAATGTTCCAATAAAATGGGAAGTAACACCAGATATTGCGAAGCCTGTTGAAGATACAATTAGCGTAAGAACGACCGATTCAAGTCCACAACCACCTATGATGGAACCAAAGTCGGTTCTCTATAATTTTCCAAATGGTTTACCGTTTAAATTGATAGTGTCAAAATACTCTCTTGTTACACCCGCACCGCCGAAACAGAATGTACTTACCAGCACGTGGGGTGAGGTTAAAGGTAAATAATACTTACATTATAGATAGATTTGTGTGCAAGTGCGTAAGTAAATACTTACGCACTCCATATTGTGTGCTAGTTTGCCTCTGTTGCCTGTCCGATGACTTTGAAACTTCCAGTTAAAACATCTGCAAACCCCGATTGACCACCACCGACAGATAACTCAACCTTTCCCGGTGTGACCATGAATTTCCCTTCTTCATTGACCACTGCGAATTGCTCAGGTTTCAATGTGAAATTCGTGATTTTCATTCTTTTAATCTACTTGGAAAATCGTCCTTTAGACCAATCTCGCTAGTGTCAATATCTTTGAAACCTAGCTTCAACGCGGGTGAGTCAGGTTGCAAATGATAGTTTCGATTTGAAGGATCAACAAACATCGGGTCTGCAATTATACTGCATTGATCATATTTGTTATGCAGGATTTTTTTCCATTCGTCAAAGGTCTTTGCGGGAGATTGCCCTCGCATAGCCAAATCTCCGTTAGATTTCCAAAAAACATTGTAATCTGACTCCGCAACACGATCATCACTCCAGTTGTAGAAGTCGTATATCGCCCCATCCGAACCTTCAAAATAATATATGTTATGCGTATATACGTGACTATCTGCACGCTCATCTGCCATAAACAGTGAACTAATAGCGGCAGTGTTCTTAGCGCTTACGATAAAGATGTTATTGTCTATTTTATTACCAATACCTTTAGCGTATACGGATGTTGTCAGATCAGTTCCTACAACTTCCCAGATGATGTTGTTTGTCACAGTGAAATAGTCTGTCGCATCATCAAGGTATATACCCATTTGCAGATTAAACTCATTATTTCCAACATCATGGATCAGGTTATGATCGTAGATGTTATCACGTCCCGGTCCCCACGATTCCATAGCCCCGGTGTCCTGACTATCCTCATTAACATTGTGAATATCGTTATAAGCGATCAAGTTGTGGCGTGAGTGAAGGAAATCGTGGCGATTTTCCCACGTAACACCGCTGATTTGCTCTCTTAATACTTGATAACGGACTCCTTTAATGGTAGTGCCATATCGTGGCATGTTATGAATATGATTATGTATGACTTTGTTATAACCGCTCTGAGAGATGTTTACACCATAACTATGACCTATAAGCCTTCCACAATGATGAATGTGATTATTTTCTACAACGTTATATTTATTTACGTCAGCCTGCCCGGGAGCAAGCCCTTCTAGCGAAACTCCATGATGCCCATTGAACTTAATAAGGTTGCCGTAGATGTTGATCTGTTTTGCATGCCCGCTTATTGATACTCCACAACTGTACCCGTTTTCAATTTTGCAGAACTTGATTGAGCAGTTTTCTGCACCGTTTATGTTGACAACATCACCATTACTTATTGAAAGATTAATGTTCTCAAAATGCAGATTTTTGATAATTTTCTCTGAACCTTGAATTTGTAAGACGTTATCAATAGTAGAAATAACCATTGCTTGATTTTCTTTGTGCGCCCATGCGTATATTTTGCGGTCTTTAAGGCTGATTTGACACTCACAGGGTTTATCTAGCAGTGACAAAACATTCTGAACAAAGTAGCGATTTCCCGCTGTTATCTGTCCAACAGACTTTTTTAGCGTTATTATTCGATTTTTGGAATCTATTGATGCGATAGGCGCTGTCACACTGAACCAATCGTATTGAGGCCACATAAAAACGCTTGCTTCAGAAACATCCCAATCATCGGGATTCAGATCTCCTTCACGATAGACGAAATCTGTACCTTCTTTTCCACTGACCGATTTTTCGAGATGTAAATAACTCTCGTTCGGAGTTCGGGCAAGAGATAAGCGCATACCATTTTCAAAAACCTGTTTTGGAGTAACGCCATCAGGTATATCCGCTTCCCATATATCACCTTTATAATGCTTCCAGCCTTTGATTTCCGTACCACCTATGATAGACACGTTCTCTCCCGGATATGCCATATAGGTTATGGAATATTCCTCCGTTCCTGAATCTTCAACACCAAAGATAAGGCTTTCATTAAGATAATAGACCCCACCACGAATAAAAACTAAAATATCAAAATTAAGACCCTGTTTTATAATCTTCCGCACCTCATCACGAGCATGTTGAATCGTTGCGAAAGGCTTGGTTTCTGTGCCGATATTATTATCGTTTCCATCTTTAGCGACGTAAAATTCGACTTTTTTCGTTTCTTGAGACATAGCTTCACTCCAAGTCATGTTAGTCAAAACTAACGTTACAATGCTTATCAGATACAATATATTCTTGGTTAAATTTATCATCCAAGTTCCTCTATGAGATTGATCTCGCATTCAGATTGAAAGAGAGATAATATCAAGACTTTTTATTTTTGTGCTTACCAATAAAGTAAATATATGATAAAATTAACACTTGTGCTAATTATTTTCGTAGCCCAAGCTTCTAGCTTGGAAAATTAAAAAGCCAACCTAAAAGGTCGGACTACAAAGTGCCTTAAATTCTTAATCTATGAGAACTAGCACAAGTCGTTAATTTGAAAAAGGATCGACGAAAGCTCAATTTTCTTTTCTCGATCCAGAAATAAAGGAGCTTCTTCGTGGAATGTAGAATTGGCTGTGGTGCTTGCTGTATTGCCCTATCAATTTCTTCACCTATTCCGGAAATGCCAAAAGGAAAACTTGCAGGAGTCCGCTGCGTTCAACTGACTTCAGATAACAGATGCAAGCTGATTGGCAAATCCGAAAGACCTACCGTATGTAATAACCTCCAACCATCAAAAGAAATGTGCGGAGAAACAGCTACGGAAGCTTTGTTGTGGCTCAATAACTTAGAAAAATTAACGACACCCTCATAATTAACGAAAGTTGAGTAAAGGTAAATGGGAATCCCTGAAAATCTAACTTTTTGTATCTATATTAGCAACCTCATCAGAAAACTCTCTTAGCATCCTCACATACAGCTTATAATCATCTATGGAAACAGCCGGGGGAGTCTGATGATCACAGCTTGGAATATAGTACCCACCAAGAACAGCAGGCTTGATCCTTTCAAATTCTTTACGAAGCGCATCTTCTCCAAGGTGCATGACAGTCTTATCAAATCCGCCGATCATCCTCCATTTTGGATGATTCTTCCTGATCCGATTAACGTCAACACCCGCCATTCGCTCTAACGGTAGTATCCCTTTAATACCAACGTTTTCAAACCATGAGATCAACGGCTCAATATCACCATCACTGTCTATTATTGGAATGATACCCCTTTTGTTTAATTCAGGCGCTACTCGCATATAGAATGGTTTCATAAATTCATCCATCATACCATAAGAGATCATAGGACCATGGTTATACGACATATCTTCAGCAAAAGTCATGAAATCAGGCGTGAAATACTTGCACATTTCCTCAATGACTTTTATGCTAAATTCTGCGAGATCATCATTGATACGTTTCATAAGTTCAGGATAGTCGTAGAAAGCGAGAAGATGATTCTGGATACCAAAGAGAGTTCGAGGATACCAGAAAGGTCCCTCAAGAGTAAGCCATAGGAACGCATTTCCGCTTTCTTGTCTTTTACGGAGATTTTCCATACCGGCTGGATCAAAATGCGGTGCGGGATAAAGCTCCTGACGAATACGATCATAATCCGCTTCATCTCTTACAATTGTTCCGGGTGGTCTGTGTGGACCAAATCCTACTTGATGATGTTCATCAAGACCATACCATACCCTTAGATCAGTGTTTGCTGGCGCTCCTAGACGGATCCAGTTCTCATAAGTAAGATGCCACCAACCAGCCCATTCGATAACTGGAAAGCCTTTTGATATGTCACCATCTCTCATCACAGCTAGAAAACGTTCCCTTGTTGTATATTCCTGCACGTTATACTATCTCCTTTCAAGCTTTTGGATTGTAATCGATATCGGAATCATAAGGTATCTCATCGGGAGATACCACTCGTTTTTCTTCAATAGAGCGATATGCCGCAAATACTGTTCGCATTACCTGATCTAGATTATCACGTCCATTGGTGATTGGTGTAAGGTCTTTAGCGACGCATTCAAGAAAATGTGCCATAGAATTACCGAAGGCGTCAGGAAACCATACCCCTTTTATCTCAGGACGTACATCTTTAACTTCTGGTTCGGTTAAATGCACATTCATGTCTTGGCTGTTACCAAAAATATTGCCTTTTGTACCTTGAATACGAATCTCCTCTATTGAATGATTACGCCTTCCTACTTCACCACGCCAGACCCAGTTTGTTACGAGAAGGCATTTTACGCCATTCTCGAATTCAAGCATTAAAACTCCAAGATTCTCACCGTCTTCTATTTTTCCACCCTCACGAGTTGCCATAGCATAAACACTGCTGATATTACCAAACCATTTGTGAACCAATGCGATATGATGTATTATCATCGCTACAATAAGATGTCTTTCTGGAAAATTAGGGTAAAATCCTGTGGCTTCAATGCTAGAATAATATATATCACCCATAAATTCAGGTTTCATATATGGCTCGATAGCCAAAAATCCCGGCACAAAACACGAGTTCTGATTCACCATCAGCTTAACCCCGTAATGTTCGCATACATCAACAAAAGCTACTGCATGTTTCATGCTCATAGCGAAGGGTTTTTGACATAATATGTGCTTACCTGCCTTAGCAGACGCCTCGATAACAGGAAGCCTTTGCCATGGTTGGAGTGCAATATCAACGACCTGTATCTCAGGAATTTGAAGCAGTTTATTGAAATCAGTGAAATATTTATTGATTCCGAATTTTTCCGCAGTAGTTTTCACTTTGTTTTCATCAATATCGCATACCGCAACTACATTGAATCCACGATCTTTATAGGCAGTCAAATGCACTTGAGCGATACCGCCTGTACCAATAATACCAATTGGGATATTTTGAATACTCATATTATTACCTCTCTACTGTAAGGATTAACAGCGCCATAATGTGACACGTTTTATATTCATCAGAGCATTTTTTGCCATTTTAACAGGTCTAACTATTAGCGTTTGATCTCCTTGCTCAAGATGGAGTTTTCCTATCTGTTCAATAGTAAAAGTCCTCCAATTTCCTGTTTTACGGACTGTGCCTATCAGTTTAGTTTCCCCAACCTCAATGGCATAGGTGCTTCCTTCCTGACCCGGATCACATCCTGCAGTCATCTCAACTATATAATCTCCAGTCTTTTCAACGGAGAAGTTCCAACTCACATAATCATCGGGATTGACCCAATAACCAATGTAATCTCTGATCTGAGCGGTTTCGTACATTACTTTTTCACCGTGCATCTTTGCTTGAAACGCTGGCAAGATTATATACTGTGATTCTTCAGATATGGATTTTCCAATTGGTTTCTCGGAAGGATCAAATGCCAAAACAATATCCCAATCTACTTTATCGCCTTCATAAGACGGTGCATCAATTATGATCGTAGTTCCGTCTTGCACAACATCAAGAAGATGATTTTCGTTTGTGAACGTTGCTGTTTTCAGTAAAGCATCTGGACCTTCAAAAGATATGTATTTACTTGGTTTAATAACTTTTACGCAAAGCATATCATCTTTGGATTCTATCTCACCAAACTCGGTTTTATATGACATATCGCAATCTCCTTATTCTCAATTATTATACACGCCAAATTTATGTGCAGTATCATACATTGCTATCACGTTCTCTGTTGGGGAATTATCCTGAATGGCATGTGTAGGCGCCAAACAATATCCACCACCCGGCATCATAATCTCAAGAGTTTCTTTTACGTAGTCAATAACATCCTGAACTGTACCATCAGCAAGCGGTCCGGCAGTTGAAATACATCCATGAAACGCCAATCTCCCACCAAATTTATCTTTCAGGTATCTGGGAGACATATCTTTAGCCTCTGGTTGTAATGTATCCACAGCATTAATGCCCATCTCGATAAAATCCTCATAAGCCCAACTGCTTGATCCACAAGTATGGATCATTACAGGAAGATTATAAGCATGAGCAAGGTCGCAGAATTTCTGATAGCGTGGACGGATATGTTTGCGAAATATGTCCATACTGATCAATGGTGCGATCTGTGTTCCCAAATCTTCACCAAGCCATATAAAATCTACTCCACCTTTAGCCAATTCCAGAATACGCTCTGTCATCTCTAACTGAATAGCAAAACGTCGGTCAGCAAGTAATAATCCTGCCGGGTCATCAGTGATTAAATCCACGAGGGTCTGTTCCATAGTGCGTAGCATACCATTACCATTTATCAGATCACCAAAACCTGCTGCGCCGTTTATGGCATATTCTTTATATCGTTCACATCCATCTTTAACCCCTGAGTAATCAAAATCATCAGGTGAAGGCATAGCCCACATCGCTATCTGTTCTTCATCAGCATCTTTAAGCGGGAAATCACAATAGTCCCAGTAACCACCAGTCTCATGCTGGATCCATCTACGGTGGATACCATTGTTATCAACAATAACACCTCGTTCAGGAATGTCCTCATGTAATTTTGTACCTTTGTATGCGGCGCCAACACCCCTGAAATCCACACCTAAAACTTTTTGCAATTCCTCATAATCATTAAGTTTGAAATGCTCCATAACACGCTTTGTTATATCTGCATTTCCAGAATAACTAATAGGAACTCGATCTGCTTTTTCATAAGCAAAAGTAGCAAGTACACGTTCTTTAGACGTCATTTTATAATCTCCAAATATAATTTTCTTAATTCTGTTATCGAATAAATAATATCGGTTTATTATAGAAATATAAAGTAGGCATGTCAAGCGGAGATTTTTGGAGTGCTTCACTATCTTGTTTGTTTTTTGCTGTTTGGAACTGAATGAAATAATTTTACAATAGTTTCTTAAACTTGCTTACCATATTTGAAATATGCAGAACAAGTGCCTTCTGATGATACCATGCAGGGTCCAATAGGGTTATCAGGGGTGCAAGAATTGGCAAAAAAAGCACATTCAATCGGAGTTTTCACCCCGCGCAATACTTCACCGCACAAACAGCCTTTCGGTTCGTTTTTTGATTCGACATTGACGACAAAAGCTTTATTAGCATCAAATTGACGGTACTTATCCTTAATCGCCAGTCCGCTTAAAGAAACAATACCAAGCCCTCTCCATCTTGCATCACTTATGTCAAAAACATCATTGAGTATATTTAGTGCAGTAATGTTTCCTTCTGGACGGACCGCCCTTTTATAACCGATCTCTACTCTTGGTTTACCATCCTTTATTTGACGTATCAACATTAGAATAGTCTGTAATATGTCAATAGGCTCAAATCCTGCAATTACGCAGGGAACACGATATTCTTGAGCGATAAAATCATAAGCCTTTGACCCAATTATTGTGCTGACATGACCGGGACAGATGAAACCATCAATTTTTACTTCTCCAGCCTCAAGAAGCAACTTCATAGCGGGTGGTATTAATTTATGTGATGATAATACAAAGAAATTTTTTACCCCTTCTTTTTGTGCTGACAATATCGCACCTGCTATGGTGGGGGATGTTGTCTCAAACCCTATGCCGAGAAGTACGACTTTTCTATCAGGATTCTGACTAGCGATATTGAGCGCATCCAGAGAGGAATAGACAACTCGAACATCAGCGCCATTAGCTCTTTCCTTTTCCAGACTCGAAAAAGACCCCGGCACCCTGATCATATCACCAAAAGTCGTAAGTATAACATCATCTGATTTCGCAATTTCAATCGCTGTATCAATCTCCTGATTTGGTGTTACACATACCGGACAACCGGGTCCCGAAATCAGCGATATATTCTCAGGCAAGATGTTTTTAATTCCGCTTCTGAATATAGCAACCGTGTGAGTACCACAAACCTCCATCAGTCTTATTTCTCTATCTGACTCAGCTTGAATGCTCGATATAATCTTTTTCGCTAGTTCTGGATTTCTGTATTCGTCAAGATGTTTCACCAATCTGCTCCAGTAATTCTAAAGTTTCGAGTGCCTCTTCCTCATTCAGCACTTCGATTGCAAATCCAGCGTGTAACAAAATATAGTCACCGATTCTAGCTTCTGGGACAAGCTGAATACTTGCTTTTCTTGTTACTCCACCTATTTCTACCAGTGCTATGTCATTCTCAATACTTATTATCTTTGTTGGTACGGCTAAACACATAATTATTTTCCCTTAAAAAGTGATGGATAATAAGGAAATAGAACGCGGATTATCGCGGATTGGGCAGATTTACGCGGATTCACAAAAAGTAATGAGTATTTAATGCGAAAATCTTTTTACTTATCGCCAACTACTGATTACTTATTTATCCGCGTCGATCCGCTAAATCCGCGTCATCCGCGTTCTATTTCCTTATTCATTAACTCATTCAAACACTAAGCAAACTCATCTGAATATTCGCCACGACTGCTTGACCAAGTGATATGCCACCATCATTTGTAGGCACTCTTTTGTGAAAGTAAGTTATGAATTCCTTTTTCCCCAGTCGTCTGGTGACTTCTGATATAAGGTATGTATTCTGAAAAGTTCCACCACTCAGAACCACGCGTTGTATATCACTTTCAAGCCTTAGTTTTTCGCACATTGATACTATAAAATCAGCGACCGTGTTATGAAATTTTGCCGATATGATCCCTTTTGAAACTTTATGAGCTAAATCAGATATAATCTCTTGAAACATATCGTCTAAATTTATTATGTATTGATCATCAATAGGTATTATATTATGACCATAAATGTCTGACACACCAGATTCCGCTATCATTTCTAGCTCTATTGCCGCTTGTGCCTCATAAGTTGCGTCATCTCTAACATTTATCAATGATGAAACGGCATCAAAAAGTCTTCCGCAACTGGATGTTAGAGGTGTATTAATTTGCTTTTCAATCATACGCTTTATAAAAGCCAATTTTTTATGGTCAATACGCTTAAACAGTGGAATATTAATATCAAATAATTCATCTCCAAAAACTGAGTATAGATAACTAATAGCCATCCTGTATGTTTCTTTGGTAGATATATCACCACCGGGTAGAGTTACGTATTTCAGATGTCCACGCCTTTGAAAACTGGCATAATCCGCTATCATAAACTCACAACCCCAGATTGCACCGTCAGTTCCATATCCAGTGCCATCACAAGCAACACCGATTACTTTCTCTTTTAGACCATTCTCAGCCATGTTGCTGACAATATGAGCATGATGATGTTGTACGCCGATAAGCTTAATGTCTTTCTGATCAAGCGCATATCTTGTGGAAAGATAATCAGGATGAAGGTCATACGCCATCGCTTCAGGCTTAATGCGAAACAGATTTTTATAATGCTCTATTGAGTCCTGATAATATTTATATGCCTCAATATTTTGCAGATCACCAATGTGATGACTAATGAACGCATGATTATCCTTAGTAAGACAAAAGGTATTTTTTAACTCACCTCCATATGCAAGTATTTCCTTCATAGAGAAATCCAGATCAATTGGATGAGGCGCATATCCACGAGAACGACGGAGCATTACTTGATGACCATTCCAGACTTTTACTACTGAGTCATCACATCTCATCTGAATATCACGATTATGGAAAAGAAAGTAATCTGCTAGATCAGACAATCTGCGTTTTGCTTCATCGTTACCGACAACAATCGGTTCTTCGCTGATGTTACCACTCGTCATCACTAAAGCTAACAGTGAGTTATCGAGTAAAACATAATGCAATGGAGAATAGGGAAGCATGACGCCAATATGATTATTGTTCGGTGCAACTGATTCAGAGATCAGATTTCCACTTAGTTTTTTCAATAATACTATGGGTCGTTGTATACATTGAAGAAGCTTGTTTTCTTCATCACTGACGATACAATATTCCTTTATCTTTTCCAGATTTGCCGACATGACAGCAAAAGGCTTAAATGTCCTGCGCTTGCGTTCTCTCAGGATTTTTACAGCAGAATCATTAGTCGCATCACAGGCTAAATGGAATCCACCGATACCTTTTATAGCAATGATCTTTCCCTCAATCATAAGCTCAACGGCTTTATTGATGGGATCGTCACATTCGATATTTCCGTGTAAGTCCTCAAGCGTTACTGATGGACCGCAGACAGGACAGGCATTGGGTTGAGCGTGAAACCGCCTATTCATTGGATCATCATATTCCGCCTGACACAGAGGACACATCTTGAAACTCTGCATCGTTGTATTCTCTCTATCATAGGGAATATCTTTGATTATGGTAAACCTCGGACCGCAGTTTGTGCAATTTATGAATGGGTAATGGTAACGGCGATCATCTACATCAAAAAGCTCAGTCAGGCAATCATTACAAATACTTATGTCAGGAGATATTTTTACGTATTTGTCTTTATCGCCTTTGCTGTGTCTTATAACAAAGCCATCATAATTTACAGGAGTAAGGTATTTTAGGTCAATGGAGTCAATCATTGCAAGCGGTGGGAGTTTAACACGAATCTGATTAACGAATTCATCAAGAGAATCCTTATCGCCTTCAACTTCAATGCTGACGCCTTCTGTCGAATTCAGCACCCATCCGTTCAGCGTATAAGACTTGGCAAGCCCATAGATGAAGGGTCTGAAACCTACGCCCTGCACTATGCCTTTAATGAGAATTCTTGCTCTGGATTTCAAGAATTTGCAACTTCCTTTGTTTTACTTTTCAGCCAATTATACCAGTCTGGCAGACCTTCTCCAGTTTTGCAAGACACCTCGAATATGATTAGATCAGGGTTAATCCTTAATGATTCGCTTTTTATCTTCTCTACATTGCAATCAACAAAAGGAAGGAGATCGATCTTGGTTATCAAGAGCGCTGTTGACTCATGAAATACCAGAGGATATTTCAATGGTTTATCATCACCTTCAGGTACGCTCAAAAGCATGACTTTGAATTTCTCACCTAAATTAAATTCTGCCGGACAGACGAGATTACCAACGTTCTCAATAATAAGCAGGTCAACAGGATCGAGATTTAGCTGAGTTAGAGCATTACTGACCATATTTGCATCAAGATGGCATCCACCGCCTGTATTAATCTGGACTACCTGTGCGCCGGTCTTAGATATTTTGTCTGCATCATAAGTAGATTGTATATCACCTTCAACCACAGCGATTGTCAGATCGTCTTTCAGAGCTTTTATAGTATTTTCAATTAGCGTTGTTTTTCCTGCTCCCGGAGAGCTTATCACGTTAATGGCAAGGATATTCTTCTCCGAGAAAAGCTTTTTATTCTGATCGGCTATCACGTCATTTGCTTTTAATATGTTTGTAACTAATGGTATTTTCATCAATGCCTCTGATTTATAAAACAATTTACTCGTTTTGAACTATTCCTGTTTTCACGAACCATCAAATTCAGTTATCTCTAATTCTTTCCCGGAAATAATGTCATAACGGATCCCATTACATTCTGGACATATATCAAATATGTCTTTGATAGTGAATTCCGTTCCGCAACCTTTGCATCGTCCTTTTGTTGCAACAGTTTCAATAATCAGCTTTGCACCTTCCAACTGTGTTCCTTTGCTTGATACGTCAAAACTGAATGTAAGTGCGTCTGGCATAACGTGACTCATCTCCCCGATTCTAAGTTTAATAGTCTCCGCTTTGGTCATATTATGCTTTTTCATTTCTGCGGTTATAATATCAATGATGCTTTCAACAATAGCTATTTCGTGCATTTTATATAAAAAACGTAATCTATTAACTCGGCTTTGATAATTAAAGGCTAACATTTTTTTGTTTGTTTCAATTCCTTATAGGTATTCTAAAAACTTAACAAAGCCGAGTTAGCAATTTGCTCCACTACAAATAAATCAAAACACTATTTTGCCTGCTTAACAGCACCCCATACAGTTGCCGATTTATCTTTGCTTGAAACCAGGGAAGCAGAAGCCATCATGGCGTCATAAAGCGATTGAATCTGCGTCTCTGTCAAAACGGAAGTGAAGTAAGAGAAGTCATCAATTGCTCCAGTGAACCAGTCGTCACGTTGTTGCCATGTACCAAGAGAAAAGTTATAGTTCGTACCCTTACCCGCTGGTGGAGGATTGGGCGTGGCGGCTATAGGACCAAGTCCGCCAGTATAATCTTTAGTTATTACTTGCTTACCATTGATAAAACCTTTCAGCACCGCACCATCATAAGTCCATGCGATTTGATACCATTTATTGTCTTCGATAGTAATATTGGCATTATCACGCATCTGATCAGAACCACCACCGCCAACAGCTACGGGATCATATATACGCCATACAACAGAATTACCTTTCCATTCGGCGGCTTTGGCTTCTGTCTCAAGATACCACAGATTATCTCGTTCACTTATCGCCTGCCAGTAGTCACCGGTACGAGGAGTAAGCATTACCCATACAATGCTTGTTGCTGTTGCTGAATCGAATGGTGAGCCAATAGGCGCAGGAAAATCAACGAAACTAGCGTTGAATTGTGCTGAATCAATCGTCACAGCTTGCCCGCCATTAACTCCATCCGTCCAACCAAACGCTTTGGCATCGCCAACAACTGCACCGTTAATTCCTTTTCCACCAGCGTCATTATAATCACCATCGAGTGGATAGTGAGCAATAAGCCCGGGCATAGCCTTTGTTAAGTTAGTCAAAGCTGATTGATCTGCAAAAACAAAACTCGAAATCATACCAAAACAGAGAGCTAGAATCATTAAAACACGCAATTTCATTTTACGATCTCCTTTTAAGGTTAGACATTATCTACCTTTTAGATAGTGTCTAATGTTAAGTATTTGAGAAACAAAAGAGAATCTAACACTATTGCTTTTTGATGTAACTCCACGTTGATGCAAGCTTTTCTTTTGAATTTACCATCTCAGCAAGGTTCACCACTTTCACGTTATCAAAGAAACATCCCTGTTGAGCAATCATGGTAAAACCGATCTTACCGCCTGAATAGTTAGGGTCGCTAGCTTCGATTACTAGCTTATCATTTGAATAAACAGAGAATTTACCATTCTCTACGGTCAGTCTAAATTTTGTGTTTGTTCCATTCTGATAAGATGCTTGTCCTACTCTACCCATAGTATCATAATATGGCTCATCATCTCCGATACGTTTCTCGATCTTAGACCAAGGAGCCTTATCAGCCCCGGGTCCTGCAGGATTTGCAGAATCAATCATCGTGATAAATCTGTAATGATGAGTTCGATCTTTCCATCCCCAGATTAATCCAATACAGTCATCATCTTGAGCATAAATTTCAACTGTAAAATCAAAATTTATCCATTCAAAAAGGTCGTATATCGCAAAAGTTCCAAGCGGAATAACATCAGGCGGATCACCCCAGATGTTACTAGCCTGATTAAGTGCGAGATTATCTCTGCCAGCAGGTGATGGTAAAACAGCCCAATTTGATGGACCTTTATCATTCAATAACTTGGCAGGCTCATCCAGCGTTATCCATCCATTCATATCAGCATCTTCAAAATCATCTATAAAATCACCAGCTAGAGCATAACCAGACGCTAACAAAAACGTTAAAAGTAAGTAAAATAATTGTTTTAACATTACGTTACTCCTATCTGGATGACTTTAATGAGCCCCACGTTGAGGTAAGTTTAGATTTTGGCTCAACAGGTGCTGAGTTATCAATAACTACGAGATTATCAAAGAAAATTCCGCTTTCTGCATAAAGAGTAAAACCTATCTTTCCACCAGAATAGGTTATATCTTTGGCTTTCATTAATGATTTCTTGCCTGCAAAAACCTCAAAGTTACCATCTTGGACTACAAGTCTGAGGTTTACAGGAGTTCCTTGTTGATATGCGGGGTCGTTGATTTTTTCTAAGTTCTTATAATATGGTATATCATCACCAGTGCGTTTTTCCAGCAATGACCATGGAGCCTTACCCGGATCCCCTTGAGCACCAGCCGCTCCACCGGGGTTACCGGCATCAATCATAGTGAAGAATCTGTAATGATCGGTTCTGCTTTTCCAGCCAAAGACAATGCCCATACCATCATTATCATTTGCCTGCATATCAACGGAAAGGTCAAAGTTTTTAAATTCTGCTTTGTCGTAAATTATAAACGTTCCCAGAGCAACAATATCACCGACATCTCCCCAAATATTAGTTGTCTGGTTGAGTGCCTTTCCTTTGAAAGGTCCTGACTCAATTACCCAGCTTGATGGACCTTTATCACTAAGTAAATTAGCAGGTTCATCTACAATGACCCAGTTGTCCAGTCCATCTTCAAACCCTTCATTAAGGTTTACAGCCAGAGCAAAACTACACGCAAGTCCCATAACCAAGATCATCAATGCAAATATTCTCATTTGTGGTACCCTCCTTTAAAAGTCACACAATATTCTTATTCAACGCTATCAGTTTACACATTTATTGTTAATATAGTAAGCAAGTTTAAGAAATGATGTTAAATTTTTAAGAATAGAACGCGAAGGTTTATTAAAGTCGCTTATAGAAAAGGTTAATTTTCTGTGTATTATAATTTCTACATAACTTATATTAACATGCCTATTAAAATATGTCAAACAATAAATGCTTGTTGACGCAATTATATCTAACTGATATAATAAAATAAGGTAAGGAAGGTAAGAAAAAGGATTTCAAATTTCGATAATGGAATTAGTGATAAGATGGAGGATAACTTAGTATGCACGGAAAAAACGTAATTATTTTTGAGGATAACGGTTCAAGTAATCTTAACCCATTGGCGCTTACAAGACCTGTTTTTGAGCTTTTATGCGGTATGACTAGCCTATGGGAAAATATAGTGAAGCGATTTTATTCTGATGCTGATATAAGCTTTTTATGTAGAGACTACCTGAAAGAAGTATTACATCAGAAAGTCAACAGAAAAGTAAACGATCTCAACGGGATTGATAACGCTCTTTTTGTAAACGGTAGAATACTGGCGTCTTTTTCTGAGTTACCATCTGTTGATGGTGATGAGGAGATCGGGATTCAGGACGGAGTGATCGTCTACGCTAGATTAAAAGGAAGTAACATAAATAGCCTGACAGATGCAATTTCGGATGATTCCAATCAGCTTATTGACAAACTTAACTCATTTGATGTGACAAAAAAAGAAATAAGCGGAATAAAGCTTTTGAATTATCTTTGGGAATTCATAAGCAATAATGCGGAAGCTATCACTGCCGATTTCAAATTCTACGCTAAACCGCAGGAATCCAAAGGCGTAATAGAAAAAGGCGCTTTCATTCGTGTAAAAGATGGTGGTAGCATAGTAGTTTATGATGCAGAGGAAGCGACAAAACTGGTTAAAGAAGGTAAACTCCCACTTTACGTTGGCGAAGGCTCAAAGATATTCCCCAACGTGACGATTGATCTTACTGGCGGACCTGTCTATATTGGCGCATTTACTGATGTTCGCCCACCATCGCTCATAGATGGTCCATGCTGTATCATAGACAATGCAGGCACATCAAAAAAGACTTCAATTATAGATGGCGGTTTGATAAGAAGCGGTTGCACACTCGGACCAGTCTGCCGTGTAGGCGGTGAGTTGGAAGAATCCATTATACAGGGATTTACAAACAAGCATCATGCAGGATTTATCGGTCATGCTTACCTTGGTGAATGGGTCAACATAGGCGCAATGGCAACTAATAGCGACCTCAAGAATGACTTATCTGATGTGAAAGTGCCTGTTAATGGTAAGGTGACAGATACTGGCGACTTAAAGGTTGGTTGCTTTATCGGTGATCATTCCAAGTTGGGCATCGGGGCATTGCTTACCACTGGAACAGTAGTCGGCGTCATGACTAACGTGTTATCTTCGGCTGATCTTCCACCACAATACGTGCCTTCATACTGCTTCTATCGTGAGAACAGACTAAGCAAGGGTTTTAGACCCAAGACTCTCATCGAAACAGCCGCAAGGGTTATGAGCCGAAGATCTGTAACTCAGACTCCCGCAGACGTAAAGCTACTTGAAAAAGTGTATCAAATAGTTGAATCTGAGAGGGATGATGAAGTTGGAAAAAATAACAAAAAAGCCGATATGGAGATAATCAAGATAATAAAGCAATACGAAAAAGAGAAAAAATAAACAATAGAAGGAAGAAAAGACATATAACAGTAATCGTTAAAGAATGCCATTTTGACATAGTATTTCAACGTTTTTCACAACCCCCGAACCCCCTTTGCTAAGGGGGAATGTTGACACGACTCGATTTATTCCCCCTTAAAAAAGGGGGCTAGGGGGTTGTTTTTAGAACGTTTATGTATTTTTTAACGATTACATAACAGGATATTATATGTCTTTTCTTGAATTAAAATGGCAAATAAAAAAAGCAAAAACAAAAAAAATCCGACAAATAAAAGCAAACAACAAATTCCAAAAGCGCTTTCACTCGATGATTTGGATAATATGGATGACATAGATGAAACTGTTCTTGATATATTGAGTACATTTACTGGTAGAAATTATGATGACATAATCGCTGAAGACGGTTATCGTATAGTCGGACCGGCACAAGCGATGCTGGATTATGCAAAACCATTATTAGGTAATTGTGAAAACGAAGAGGAAATTGAGCAAGTCTTATCAGTCATTCAAATGTTCTGGATGCTGGCTATAGTCGAAGGCACGGATTCGGTTGAGGAAAAGGAGATTAAGCAAAAGCTGGCTGAAATGAATTCCCCTGAAGCTGAAGAAGTATTCAATATGATGATGGAAAGGTTCCGTTTAATGTTTCCCAATATCATGGATGAATCGCCTTTCTATATAAAAGAACGTGTATTAGAAGAAGATATAGAAGAATTTGAGCCATTTGATGAGTCAACAATTCAGATTAGCGAAGATATAATTCCTCTAACAGATATAGAAATAAAGCTTACAGAGATTTTGCATATTCTTGGTGATGACATTGAGGATCGAAATGTTGAAAGATACGAAAAAGAATTATCAGAATGGCACAATAATATATTGGATAATTATGTAGAATGGTGTTTTTTAAAGGGTGTTCCAGGTGAAGAAGCACAGTGTTTTGCACAAGCTGTATCCTATTTCCTGAGTTTCTTATATGATCGCTATGTGGATGTCATATCAGACCATATAGAAGATGAAACTGTTGAAAAATTTATGGAAGTCTACTACATCAAGAAAGTATGGGCAACGTCAGAGGAAAAGAGCATGATGCCTATTGCATTAAAACTATTCATGCGTTATCTGGACGAGAAAGGCATTGTTCCCGGAATCAAATCTTTGATAAAGGTAATTGAATCCAAACAAGAGATATTCCTAGCAAATTTGAAGCTTTACACAAATCCTGCATTAAAAAACCCATAATACCTTCTATTTTTTAAGGAGGAAATTGACTTGAAAGAATATACCGATTTAGCGTTAGATACAGCAAAAAGATATGGAGCTACTTATGCAGACATACGCATAATCCGCACAAAATACGAATATGTATCCGCCAAAAACGAAAGGCTTTCTGATGTAAGCAAATCTGAGGACGAAGGCTTTGGCGTGAGAGTCTTAGCCAATGGAGCATGGGGATTTGCGGCTAGTAGCAATGTGACCAAATCCGAGATAGAGCGTATTTCGGCACAAGCTGTCGAGATTGCTAAGGCAAGTGCCTCATTAAAAAAATCAGACGTCATACTTGCACCTGAACCTGCACACGTAGGCATCTGGCGAACCCCTTATTTGAAAGACCCATTCAGCGTTCCATTAGAGACGAAGATTGAGCTATTGCTAAAAATCAACACCGAATTGATGAGGGTCAGCGACATAAAAGTTGCTAACTCACAGATGCGATTTGTCCGTGAGCTTCAATTCTTTGCCAACACTGATGGTAGCTTTATTGAGCAGGAATTGCTGAGAACTGCATTAGGATATACTGCCACTGCTGTCGGTGAAAGTGATATGCAGATTCGCTCATATCCCGATTCACATGGGTGGCATTCCATGTCTAAAGGTTATGAGTTTGTGGAAGAATTGCCTTTGTTGGAAAATGCTCAGAAGACGGCTGAAGAAGCATCTGCATTACTCAAAGCCCCAAAATGCCCTGATATGAAAACCGATTTGATCATCGGTGGTTCACAGTTGTCCCTGCAAATTCACGAATCTGTCGGACATCCCACAGAGCTTGACAGGGTGCTTGGTACAGAGGCGAATTATGCAGGCACGAGTTTTGTTACAACAGATAAACTCGGAAAACTCCAGTATGGTTCACCAATAGTCAATATTGTCGCTGATTCAACAGTGACTCATGGTTTGGCTACCGTAGGCTATGATGACGAGGGCGTTGCAGCGCAGAAATGGCACATCATAGAGAATGGAGTATTTGTCGGTTATCTAACATCCAGAGAGACGGCGCTTGTTGTTAATGAAAATCGTAGTCGTGGCGCAATGCGCGCAGATGGATGGCAGAACATACCATTGATCCGCATGACAAACATAAGCCTTATGCCCGGTGAATGGACATTTGACGATCTTATCGCTGATACAAAAGATGGTATATTCGTTGACACAAACCGTAGCTGGAGCATAGATCAGAAACGCCTTAACTTTCAGTTTGGGACAGAGATAGCATGGGAGATCAAGAACGGTAAGAAAACCAGAATTTTGAAGAACCCGGTCTATCAGGGTATCACGCCTGAGTTCTGGAATTCATGTGATGCGATATGTAATCAAGATCATTTCGTTCTTTGGGGAGTAACTAACTGCGGAAAGGGTCAGCCCGGTCAGACTGCGGAAATGTCTCACGGCACCGCACCCGCAAGATTCAGAAACGTACAGGTATTTTAAATAAATTAGCCAAGAAGATTGAAAACATTACTAATCTTCAATCTTCTATTTTGAATCTTTTTAATCGAATCAAATATATCGCTCCTTCGGAGCTATGGATTTTTGTTTGATTGTTTACTATAAATATATCACCCCTCTGGGGTTAAATCCCTTAAGTTGATACACATGGGGGAATGGCTCTAACTCCCCCTTTAGCAGAGTTGGTTAGGGGATTTGAGACGATTTATTTATTACCCGATTTATTTTCTTAACCCTCATAAGCTCTAATCTTTACCCACAAGTCATGGATATTGTGGAAACCAAGTCTTTTCCCTCTTTAGCTAAAGAGGGATTAAGGGAGATTTGATTAAGGTTTTTGGGTCATTTGGTTCAATAGATACTCAAAAATATCAATGGATTTATTGATAATATGCCGAAATACCTTTGAATAGATTCATTAATATTTAGTTTAATTAATCAAATTCCCCCTTCCCCCTTTTAGCTAAAAGGGGGTTATAAATCCTCTATCCACAAGGGTTTATAGACTTGTGGGTAAAGATTAGTCATAAGCTAGGGGTATTCAGATTGAAAGGGAGATAAGATTGAGCGAACTTAACGATAAGGCAATACTCCTCGGTGTTACTGGAGGTATTGCCGCATATAAAGCGGTTGACGTTGTAAGTCGTCTTGTCAAATTGGGCGCTACGGTCAACGTTATAATGACTAGAAACGCTACGATGCTAGTGCAACCACTCACATTTCGCTATATATCTCGAAATCCTGTAGTTGTTGATATGTTCGACGAACCTGAAAGCTGGAAGCCTAAACATATATCGCTTGCGGATAAAGCTGACATTTTCGTAATCGCTCCTGCAACTGCAAACATGATAGGCAAACTCGCATACGGTATCGCTGACGACATGCTTTCCACAACAGCATTAGCTATCCGATGCCCCGCACTAATTGCCCCTGCCATGAATTGCAATATGTATGATAACCCTATTTTGCAAGCGAATATAGATATATTGAAGAAACGCCACTTCGAGTTTATTGAGCCCGAATATGGTATGCTGGCATGTGGATACGAAGGAAAAGGCAGGCTTGCTGATCCGATAAAGATAGTCGAAAGAATTCAGCAAATTCTCAATGTTCCTCGTGACTTTGAAGGTAAAACTGTGTTAGTAACTGCAGGTCCCACAAGAGAAGCTTTAGACCCGGTAAGGTTTATAAGTAATAGATCAAGCGGAAAAATGGGCTACGCCATTGCAGAATCAGCATCAAAACGAGGTGCTAACGTTATATTAATCAGCGGGCCCACAACATTAAACCCACCGAATAACGTGAAACTTGTAAACGTAGAAAGCGCAATTCAGATGCGTGACGAAGTAATGTCTTACGCAGCACAATCACAAATAATAATAATGTCTGCGGCTGTGTCGGATTATCGCCCAAGAGATTTCAGCAACCAAAAGATCAAGAGAGATAAAGACATTATTACACTCGTATTAGAAGAAAACCCTGATATACTCGCAGAACTTGGGCGTAATAAAAGTAATGGTCAAATACTCGTGGGATTCTCTATGGAAACAGAAAATCTTCTTGAGAACTCACGTAAGAAACTCGAAAAGAAGAATGCAGACCTGATAGTTGCTAATGACTTATCAAAAGAAGGTGCTGGATTCGGAACTGATACCAATATAGTTACGCTAATTAATTCCTCTGGGCAAATAAAAGAGCTTCCCCTGATGTCGAAATATGACGTTTCTAATGCCATTCTTGATGAAATAATAAACCTATGACATCCCTCTATCGAACCACTCAAGACCTTCTGATAAACGCCGGTATCCATCTCAAAAAAGGACTCGGACAGAATTTCCTTATTGAAAAAAATATCTTCGACTTTATCATTGAATCTTCAAATCTATCATCTGATGATATTATATTGGAGCTTGGTTCTGGTATTGGATTACTTACTCATGAGCTTGCGATTTCGTCTGGAAAAGTAATCGCTGTTGAATTAGATTCGGGGCTTTTTCGCATACTACAATCAAATTGCGGAAATCTCGATAACGTTTTATTGCTCAATATTGATATGCTTGAACTTGATTTTACCAAGCTTTTTGATGAACATAGTCAAGGTAACAAAATCAAAGTGATAGGCAACCTCCCATATTACATCATAACGCCGATCATACTCAAGCTTCTTGAAAAACCGAATCCAACACGAATTAATAATGCACTGATTATGATGCAAAAGGAGGTCGGAGAGAGATTAGTTTCACCTCCGGGCAAAAAGGACTATGGATCGATTACTGTCGCAGTCAATTATTGGTGTGACGTCAAGATTGTGAAGGTTGTTTCTGCCGATTGTTTCTATCCCAGACCCAAAGTTGATTCCGTACTTGTTGAATTAAGTATGCTAAATGAACCTCGTGTATCGGTCAAAGATGAAGAACTTTTTTTTCAGCTTGTAAGAGGATCATTCCAACATAGACGTAAGACTTTACGAAATGCCTTGCTTTTATCCATCCGTTCTGGTAAATTAAAAGTATCACCTGCTTCAATAGATACAGCAATGGAATCACTTGGTCTTGACCCAAGAATAAGAGGCGAGACTCTGAGTATAGAACAGTTTGCTGATATGACGAATATAATCTATTTAGATCGGGAAATTAACCACAGATAGATATAGATTAGAGAAGATATAGGATGCAAGGCTGATACGACTTTTTCATTATATTAAACCACTGAGACACGGAGAGAACATTTAAATGCGCATATACACAATCATTATCACTATTTTCATAATCTTATGTGCTATGAATGATAGTAAAGCAATATCATTATCTGATCCCTCAAAAGATGCAAAGGGCTATATCCTATACGTTTTCGCAAAAAGAACCGAAGTTATAGTAGATTTCTGCAAGAAAGATGGTCTAACCAATGGAACAAAACTTGACGTAATTAGACCCAAAGTAGAGGGAATGGACGAACCTGTGAAACTAGGGGAGATCACTGTTGAAAAAGTCGGTGATAAAATGTCAAAAGCGAAAGTGAGTCTAATCATATCAAGTCTGAAAATGGAAAAAGGTGATAGAGTATATCCGCATCCTATTGTTGTCGTAAGTGATGAATCATGGATTGCACAAACAACGCCAGAAAAAAGCTGGAAATCAGAATTTAACCTACCTAACGAGCGTAACTGGACGGATTGTCAGGTCGTGCAGGGAATGGAGAATATACCTACTATCAAGCGATTAATAACAGACACAAATGCTAAACCTGTTTGGCATCCCGGTGTTTCAGCCCGTACTGGAGACGTATTTTTTAGAAAAGTCTTCACGATAGACGCAAATACTGCATCAGCGACTCTTGATGTGATATGTGGAGGAAAAGCTAATATATATATTAATGATTCATGGGTCGGTGAAGTTAAAGAACCAGTAAGAGAAGAAAAAGAAGATTGGCCCAAAATCACAAGCTTCAAAGTAAGAACATTCCTGCGAAAAGGGCGAAACATCGTCGCTGTTCAGACCTTTATAGAGCCAAAATCTGTTTTTCCACCCGTTTTGTTGTTAGCGATCAACGTTCAGACAAGTTTTCGCTAAATTTTATGCAAGAGGATATAATTTTTATGCAAGAGGATATAATAACGTTGTTGTTTTGCTGATATATTCACTTGAGGCATGATCATAATGCTATCCAAAAAAGTCGTTGATTCTCTGCCAAATAAACCCGGCGTCTATTTCTTCAAGGATAAGGCATCACAGATACTATACATCGGCAAGGCTAAATCTTTGAAAGATAGGGTCAGATCATATACATATAAGCATTATAAGCACTCAAAAAGGACAAGACAGCTAGTCAGGAACATCAAAAGCGTTGATTATCAATTATGTGGTTCAGAGCTTGAGGCACTGCTTGTAGAATCAAGGCTGATAAAGGAGCATTTGCCAGAATATAACGTCATGCAAAGGCGTTACAGGAACTACCCTTTTATCAAGATAACGCTAAATGAGAATTTCCCTAGAATTTTTGTTACGTGGGAAATTGAATTTGATGGTGCAAAGTACCTTGGACCATTTTCAAGACGAGATCGGGCTGAAGAAACTATGGATGTTATACATAGGCTTTTCCCGATACGATGGTGTGATCGAGAAATAAATTCACATTCACGGCGCATGCCATGTCTGAAATACGAAGTAAAAAAATGCTCTGGTCCCTGCCAGGGAAAGATAACAAACTTAGATTATAAAAAACTTATTGACACGATAATAACTCTTCTAAGTGGTAAAAAAGAGAAATTGATCACCGATATGGAAGATAAAATGAAGAAAGCCTCTGATGACCTGCAATACGAGAAAGCCATTACCATAAGGGATCGAATCAGGATGATCAAAGAGGTTATTTACAGACGACAATTTCAAGTGAATGCCGTTGATAACAATAACCTTGTTGCCATATATCCCTCAAAGGATGCGGGTTCTGCTGAATTATTTTTTATCAGGAAAGGCGGGCTTGCAGGTCAGCGAACAGTACCTTTCCTGAACTACGAAGAAGATAAACTGCTGGAAATAATAGCAGATGACATAGAGCGTATTTTTTTTACTCCTTATAAAAATGATAGTAAATTAGTCACTAAAAATGACGTTGATGCTATGAATATAATCTCCCGATGGCTGTATAGACACAGGAAAGATCAGTCTTTTGTGCATATCAAACAGAAGCGCAGCAAGGCTGATACGATCCAGACAACATCTAGGGAAGTTAAAAAAATAATAGAATCTTTAAATCAAAATGAAATACAACTTTCTGAAACCGTTTCGGAGATTTCGTAACTCAATAATTGCGGTAACAGAATCACAGAGCAAATTTTATAGTGCAATAGTCTTAGTTTGTGGATTTATACTTGCTATCGGTCTATGCCTCACCTTCCGACCAAAGTTTGAGTTTCATTATAGCGGAGATATTGTAAGCTGGCTTATCGTCAACAAATATCCAAAACAGCAGGAGACTTACTATTACCTTTTATCTCTCATCCTCGTACCATCAATATCCGTTGCTATATGGCTCATCTGGCAATTGTGGTCAAAAGCAGTCTCTTTTTTCACTAAACTGCCATCGCACCACGTATTGAAGAAATACGCTCTCACATATCTGACATTTATACTGATTTTAGGGAACATATCCACGCCGACATTCAAAAAAATGTTGTTAATCCCGTTGATACTGTTTCTCTCTGCAAATATAGTTTTTCTGGTATATGATCTATTAAAAAACAGGCTTAGAAAACTTACAAAATCCGTTTTTGAGGGTGCCTCAGATCAGCACTGGTGCGTAATTGCTTCTGGTATATGCGTTGGATTATTCATACTGATAAACTACGGCGAAAATCCACGAAGTCTTTTATCATGCCTAAAGATTATAGCCTTATCCGCATTAGCTGTATGGCTTTTCTGGATTGTTTGTTCCGTTTTGCTGAAGCTTTTTTGGTTCTATAAAGCTAAGTTTAAAAGTAAAAAACATGAGTCTTTAAATCCCCCTTTATCCCCCTTTCAAAAGGGGGATACTACATTATCCATTGAAAATACAAGTTCCTTAATTCCCCCTTTAGTAAACACCATCCCTGTAAATCCCCCTTTAGTAAAGGGGGGAAGGGGGGATTTTAGACACCTCTCACCGAATTTTAGTTTTAATGAAGCAAAGGCTATGTTAGTCTATCCGCATGTCCCTCTTGTATTACTTTTACTTGTGTCTTTATTATATGAGCATGGCAACGTTCTCATCATCATATCTCTTGCGTGTATGCTAATCTTGAAGGTGCTAATCTTTATAAAGCCTGCATGGATGATGAAACTCGTTTCAATGAGGGTACATAAGCATTTATTGGATTACGTTTTGGTGCCAGCGATAATATACGCTATATTTTATAGCGGTGGAAATATACATGGCGGTATTGATTTGTTTCACGAGGGTGAACGCATAGCGCCATTAAATGAGGGCTTGCGAGGTGCAGTTCCATATAAAGACGTTTATCTTCAACACGGATTATTCTATAACTTCTACAGACCGCTCCTTTCGGCAAAGCTCTTTGGACCAACTTTAGCGTCTGATAGACTGTTAGGAAGTATACTTGATCCATTGGGTCATGTAGGATTTTACCTTTTCGCATTGCAGATATTTAGAAGAAAGCTTTCAGCATTTATTTTACTCTGGATACTATCCTCTGGAGTAACAGAGGAGTTTGTTTTTTGGAATGTATCCAGAAGGATGGTCTATACTCCCGGACGGCTTGCTACTGCTTATTTTGCTCTTGCGATATTGGCTTTTTACTTGAATAGGCGTAATAAAACAGATAAGTTTTTAAATCCCCCTTTATCCCCCTTTCAAAAGGGGGAGACTGAGTTCCCACTTGAAAAGATAAAGCCTTCAATTCCCCCTTTACTAAAGGGGGGAAGGGGGGATTTTAAGACTAAAATCTTTCGATCTATATCGTGGTTACCTTTGATGGCGGGAATAATCTCTTGCATTACTATATTCAACAGCCTTGAGATAGGTTTTTATACGACTGCAACGTGTTTTTTGTTCCTACTATTATTCGGATTCTCACCGCAGGCACGCTCTAATGATTTTTATTTCTGGAAAAGGTTAATAAGCGGATTCCGACCATTGTTGAATTACATTATCGGTATATGTATTGTGTTTATAACTATTTCAATCTATCTTGCAATATATGGCGCCTTTGATGATATGATCGCTAATTCTTATGTTCAGACACGCTATCAAAGCATTATATGGGGATTACGGTTTCCGCCGTTGTTCTCTGAATTAGCTAAAGTCAAATCTATCGAGACAATAAAGGCATTTATCATCAGCGATACTTTCAAGTGGTATATGCCAATAGTAGTATATCTTATTTCTGCGACATATCTAGCATATCAGATGTTATGTTCTCGACTCTGGAAAGTGAAATCAAACGTTAAGTTACTACTACTCATAATCGCTGGCATCGTATTCTTTAGAACGATGCTTGGACGCTCTGACGGAACGCACCTTTATGGAATGTCATTTGCGTGGATATTAGGTATGTACCTGATTGAAAGTCTGTTTATACGGACGTGGGCTGAGTTGAAGATGGATTTTCGTACCGCTGTATCATGGCATAGTCATTCACCAATGTCAACCTTATCGCATCCCATATCTGTAATAGCATGGCGTGTAATTGTGATACTTACTCTTGTCTGGTACGCAACTTCAGTGTATAATCCCATTGATGCCGCAAAACAGCTTTCAGCCATAGTAAGCGGTTATGGAAAAGTTGAGCGATACGTTGATTCACCGTTAGAACGTGCTGGAAAGATGCTGATTCCTGCGGATCAGGTTTCTCAGATTAAGGCAGTGGTAAAATACATTCAGAGTAATACACATCCTGACGAAACTATATTTGATTTCAGCAATCAAGGTGGATATTACTTTTTTGCAGATCGTCCATCAGCAACGAGATACATTCAGATATGTTATGCTTCAACGGATGCTATGCAGATGGAAGTTATCGAGTCATTGAAACAGCATAAGACAAATCTTGTTATATTCAGTAATAGCTCATGGATGGATTCAATAGACGGTGTTTCAAGTCTGGACAGACACCGACTGATCGCTAAATACCTAAAGGATAATTATGTCGAATCGACTAAGATAGGAACAACGACTATCTACAAAGGGAAAAGGTAGGCTGTATGATTAATAAATGGTGAGTTCCACTCCCAGATGTTGTATACTAAATGTAAATCAAATCATAAAGTATTAAGCAACTTTAAGAAACCTTTTTAAACTTTAGGAAATAGAACGCGGATAAACGCGGATCAGGCGGATTTGCGCGGATCGAAATAAATAAAGAAAATCCGCGAAAATCCGTTTAATCCGCGTCATCA
>Ga0247841_10002102_pt1 | contig 41066 bp, 42 predicted proteins | sample LaCruzMarch2015__2_FD_192410 | JGI IMG/M metagenome (GOLD analysis project Ga0247841, IMG submission 192410) | Freshwater microbial communities from meromictic Lake La Cruz, Castile-La Mancha, Spain - LaCruzMarch2015_18m | ecosystem: Environmental > Aquatic > Freshwater > Lake | place: Spain...
AATACCTTTGAATAGATTCATTCAGATATACAGTTTGTTTAATCAAATTCCCCCTTCCCCCTTTTAGCTAAAAGGGGGTATAAATCCTCTATCCATAAGGTTTTGCAGACTTGTGGGTAAAGATTAGCTTTGAAAAAGGGGGTTAGGGGGATTTAAAAGCTCTATTACTGGATTACCCGATTAATTATTTAGTGACGCCAATTACAAAGCTATTCAGAGATTCTTGAATACCAATGACCCAAGAGACAATATTCATCGTCTATTCATTCGGTTGACCACTAGAACCTGTAATCTGCGCCGGCGACAAAATTGCGACCCGGTGCATCAACACCAGAACCATGTTCTCTGTATCTTCTATCGGTGATATTCTCTACACCGATGGAAAGCCTTGTCCAGTTACTCATATTTATTCCGATCCTGACATTTAAAGTAAACCATCCCGGCATATATGCGGTTGGGTCTGCTTTGGCAGGATCACTTATAGTTCCGGGGATGCGTGGGTCGCTTCTGTCGGTCTTAGAAAGGCGATCTTGTTTTACTGCAAAACGGCTATACGTTTCTGCCCAGAATATTCCTTTATTTTCATCCCATCTGACGCCCAAAATCCCATTGATCGGCATTTCTCTCTGCATTGGCTGATTCTCTGCCATATCTTTTACCCGTGTAATAGTCATGTTGCCATAAGTAGAAATTGCAGGAAATAATGGAAATACAGCTTTATTCACTGCTATCTCCACACCCTGAATATCTGTTGGTTCATCGGAATTGTAGGCTATGGCTATTGTTGCATCCTTGTTGGCAGTCATTAGGTCTTGATAAAGTTTTGGCATCTCTTTGCCGGCATAAGCATCCTTTACATTTACACTCGTTACAGAATCTTTGATCCTGTTGAAATAATAGTTAATGGTGCCAGAGAAATATTTTGATCTGGTTTTTATGCCAACATCAATGCCTGAACTTCGTTCGGACTTCAGATCAGGATTAGGCGCAGATATTGCCTGATTAGTAATCTTAACTGCTGTGGTATCACTCAAGCTTGGCGCTCTGAATGCCTGACCTGCGGTGAATGTAAGATTTAATCCTTCTATGATTCCCAAAACAAGTCCAAAGCTACCGGTTAAAGCTTCTCCTGAGTTTTTGAAAACACCAAAAGACGAGTCCTTTATGCTCAAATCCGCTTGTGTTTGGAAACTTGTATATCTGCCAGCCAATACAGCCTCTAAATTGTTCAGAATTTTGATTTCATCCTGAACATAGGCATTCATATCCCAAAATGTAGCGTCGTCAGGATATGCGCCCCAAGCTTCTTTTTTTACTTTGTTAGTTTTTGTATCCGTAGTAGTGGATTGGCTATTTAGTTGATCGTGATAGTATTCTCCGCCGTAGGTAATTTTTTGTCTCTTACCTAACACAGAAGCTAGTTGAAGTGATACTCCCATTGTATTGGTAGCATCGTTGATCTCGGTTATTGACGTGCTTTTGGCTTTTTGTTGTTTTTGACCTTCATCTTGCTTTTGATAAGATACTGATGCTTGCATGAAATTGATAAAAGGGATTATCTCTCTAGCTGTATAGTTTAAGTAAGTCAAGTCTCGGTTCTGTGGGTTATAGAGAAGAACATCATATTCTTTGGTAGCATATTTGTCATAACGAGGTACATTTTCCTGCCTGACGCCTTGATATGCAAGTTTAATGTCCTGTCTGTTAGAGATTCTATAATTTAGCTTTACATCACCATCTTTTTCTTTCCAACCAGTTGGCTTTTCCACGTCAACTAACCACGCATCTTTGGGTATAATAGGATTGCTCTGACTTGTTAAAAGGAATTTTTTAGATGGGAGTTGAATATCATAACCTTTCCCCGGTTTGAGATCACCAATGTCCTTGTATGAGCCACCAGCAATGAAACTGAAATTTTTATAACCACCATCTATCCCGATCCTTCCAAACTTACCAGTATCAGAGCTTGAAAACTTTGTGGATAGATAAGGATGTAGTGAAAATCCTTTCAGTGATTCAGTTGGGGATTTAGTGAATACATTTATAACACCGCCTATGGCTGAACTTCCATAAAGTGTTGATCCATAACCGCGCAATACTTCAATCTTATCTATCTGACCAGAATCCACCGTAGCCAAATATTGATTGGGTCCTGATCGGAAAGTGGAATTGGTTAAACGCACACCATCAACAATTATGAGCGTTTGATAACCTGTCAATCCTCTTACATAAGGCGAACCTTGCCCGGCGGTAGTTTTTTGTACCATAACACCGATTGCTCCGCTCAACATATCAGGAGTAGTACCAAGACTTTTTCTTCCAAGTTCCTCTGATGTTATAACAGAAACAGCGTTAGGCGTTCCGAATGTATCTCTCTCGCTTCTCGTACCTGTTATTGTTATTTCGTCAAGAGTGTAGAGCTTATCTTCTGCTATCGCACTGTACGTATGCAATCCCAGTATGATATAAAATGATAGAGCCAAAAATAAAACTGTCTTGAATAAATTCATACCTCATCTCCTTTTTATGATCGTTCAATCTTGAAGACCAGATAGATACTAATACGAGTTTTTCACTTATAGAAATAAAAAGAATTTAAACACGGAGACACAGAGTCACGGAGATGAAAGGTGAGGAGGCAACTGGCAGTATAACTCGGTTGACCAGTAGAATCATTGGAATTACCTCATCTTTCTTCTCCGTGCCTCTGTGTCTCCGTGTTTTTTCATGAATTATGACTATTCATTAACTAACTGAAAAAATCGTATTAATAATGGTATAAAGCAAAATTCTTGCCAAAGGTGGTGAAATAAGCTCAACTATCTCTGTACCTATGTTTTATGTTAGCGGGATAACAAATTTGCGGGTAATTCATAAGCTAAGTGTTTAGAAACTTTACAGTAATTGACCATTTTCTGAACAGCTAAACTGTGGTTGCCATTTAAACTCAAAAACAATTCTTAGTTGTCAAAAATTATTCTTGACCAGCAATCGCTAATCTATTATACTTTACAATGTAGACATGATCTTTGTGTGCTTTGTGCTAGATCGGGAGAAAAAACATGCACTCAGAACTCGGTACACGCTTAAAAGAATTACGAAGAATTAAGAGCGAAGCTATCGGTCATTCTATAACTCAAGAAGAGATAGCGAAAGAGCTAGGAGTGCGCTATGCCACTTACAATGGCTGGGAGAATAACTATACAACACCCCGTCGTATAGCTGACTGGTGCAAACTAGCAGACTACTTTAATATTACCTTAGATTATCTTATGCGAGGAGACGGCACGCAAGCCTCATACGTACCTTTTCGTGATCGTGAAGACATAGGTATAAAATGGCGAGTTAATACGGATCGGTTATCTGAACGACAGGCTAATGCAGTCAAAGTATTTAGTCTATTTGCTAATGGTAAGACTGATGATGAGATCATGAACGTCATGAAGGCAGGCATATCTGAGATTCAGGATATGCTTCTCGATGCAATGCGTGATGGACCTGTTGAGTTGACAGGATTGAATCGAGACCATGATCTAGAGGATGCACTCAAGAGAAAATATAAAGGTCATGCCGGTCTCATAGACGCCCGTGTATTTTCTATTGGTGAGACGAATTTTGTTTTTAGTAAATTACTTGTGAGTTGGGGCGCTAAAGAATATCTTCTGGACGAATTACGTAAACCATTCGCATCACGAATGTTGATCGGCATTGCTGGTGGAACTACGCTGGCAAATATGTTCCGATTTATAAAACGTGGCGAATGCCCTCATACAAGTATATGTCCATTGGGTATAAGCCCTGTGGAAGTTGCTACCGGGGTTGATCCAAATGCTATTATTGGTGATCTAGCATATAGACAGCAAAATCTTATTGATGCTTTTGTTATGCCTTATGTCAGTAGTCAGACTAGAAAAGTCATGGATAACACCGAAGATGTGCCTCCAGAGGTTCTTGCCGCAAGGCGTATACTTAGGAAAGCGGCTAACGTAGATATGGCATTTCTTGGGGTTGGCGCTTTGGATGATGTCATGTCTTACATGATGGGGGAATTCTTTAGACCAGCCGGTGGAATGACTATTGAGGAACTAAAACAAAAGGCTGTCGGTGATATACTTTATCACATAGTTGACGAAAAAGCTCAGATTGTAGATCAGCATTATGATGACTTTCTTTGTTCGATAGAATTAGATGTATTAAAAAATATGGTTCTGGAAGGGAAACGAGTTGTTCTTGTTACCCACAGTGGTCGCAAAGATATATCAAAAGTCGCCATAGACGCGCATCTGGTAAATGTTGTGATCGTGGATGACGTCCTTGCCAGAAGCTTACTTGATGAGGATGTGAAAAAACATGGAAGCACAGATTGTTGAAGTATCTATAAGTAATAAAAAAGGTATGAGAAAAGATAATATACCCGAAGGTCTTCTTATCGAAAACTTTGGTCTGAAAGATGATGCTCACGCAGGTGATTGGCATAGACAGGTAAGTTTATTGGCAATTGAGAGCATAGAAAAGATTAAAGCTAAAGGACTTGACGTCGGACCTGGTGATTTTGCCGAAAATATCACTACTATCGGGGTAAATCTCGTTGAACTGCCTATTGGTGCAAAACTGAAAATTGGCGATGACATATTGATGGAAGTTACTCAGATAGGTAAGGAATGTCACAATAGATGCGCCATATATTATCAAGCCGGCGACTGCGTGATGCCAAGAGAAGGGATTTTTGCTAGGGTTCTGAAGGGCGGAAAAGTAAAAAAAGGCGACCCAATAGAGATTGAGTTATAATATTATATGGAGTTAATATGTCATCATCAATCGTTCCAAATACATACTTCTTTGATTTTAGCTTCTGTTCGCCAAGAGTAAAAAAACCGATTCGCATAGATGGAGACTTATCTGATTGGGATTCATCCTCTCTGGTACCTGACCTTATGCACTTCATAAGTCAAAAGCCTTTTGCTGACGTATATTTTTCATGGGATTACGATAATATCTACATCGGATTGAGTGTGATAAATAAAATCACTCCTGTTGACGTTGATCCTATAAGGTTCTGGGCTAAGGATTGTATTGAATTATGGTTTGATTTCAGGAATGAAAAACCAGTATTCAAATATACCGAACACTGTCATCACTTTTATCTACTTCCACAAGGTCGTAAGACCGATAAGCAACTAGCGACTGCGGGAGAATGTAGAGAACCGGGCAGTGCTATACCCGAAACTATATATCACCACAAGGAGATAGAGGTTGCTTCTATCGTAGAGCAAAATGGTTATTCTCTTGAAGCCTGTATTCCCAGAAGTGTTATACCAACTTTTGACCCAATAAATTATCCATTAATTGGATTCAATTACCACATAAACAACACTGATAAAAAAGCGCAGTGGTGGAGTTCTGGAACTGATTTTGCTCGTCAAGTAGACCCAAGTACATGGGGTACTATTGAGCTTGTCGAAACTCTAGCTTAATTATGCAATAATCGATCACACAGGTCACACTTGCCATCAAACCCGCATGAATACTACGTTTACAAGCTATCTACCACAAGAAGTTTATGCTTGGATCGCTTTAAAACTATTTGATAACTCTATGTAGTGTGTGTTATACTGATTCCTAACAATATAATTACTGGGCTATGAAGAATAAAAAGAATACATAAAGGGAGGTAATCCAATTGTCATCAGGTAACAAATTCGGATTCGGACCATTAATACAAATACCTAATCCCAAGACACTTCTACAACCTTCTTCCATAGCGGAACCGCTAATGATCAACGCTCCAATGCCAATACCCGAACCTTATGTTTTGCCTTCTCCCACAACTGTGTTCTTTACATTTGAGGACAGCAATATGATTGGATGGGTTCCAGTTGATGAACCACCGCAATTACTCAGTGCGGGCGTATCAAGATGGTCAGTTGATGATGGCCCTATATCCGGCAAAGCATTGATCCAGACAGCAGATATATGGGGTGATAAGCAGGACGTCGTACCATTGGGAACATTCGTGATTTATGATCTTCTGGAATTATTCGACTTTGTTATGGAGTTTGACGCAGTTATCAAAGGTGATGATGGTATCGGAATGGTCTGGGGATGGAAAAGCAGAACTAATCATTTTAGATTTCTCACTATGATCAATTCATATCATCCTCACGGGGCTCCACCGGACAAGAAAGGTCAATTTTCAATGATTGAAAGACGCACAAGCGATACTTCACCTTATTACATAACAAGGGCGATGAAGAAAGAGGCTTCAATTATTCAAGACGAGGTTACGCACTACAAACTGGAATTACTTGACAGAGTCGCCAAAGTGTATTGGAATGGTATACTTGCGCTGCAGGTACGGCTCGGTGGATATATGGGTGGAAAAGTAGGTTTCACTATTTATTCTCCCCATGACATTGTTTACTTTGACAACGTAAGGATTGAAACTATAGTGCCAACACCTATTGATCAGATGTATAGATATTCGACTATGCAAAGGTGAAAGTTAATTAAAAGAGGATTGAGATGAATTTTTTAGAACACAATCTTGACGAGATCGAGAACTTGAGTCAGCGCGGAAAGATACTCAGTATTGTTGATTTGATAAATGCCAATACTTTAGACGTGGATATGTCCGCATATTGTCTTTATGCCATATCAAACGGTGCGTCATTTCTCACAGCCGCAAGACCCGGTAATGCCGGTAAGACGACCCTTATGTCATGCCTATTGACTTTCTTACCAACAGATATTCGCATACTTACTATAGATAAACCTTCTGTCATTGCAGAAGCCCATAAAATTGTTGCGGATGATAACAAACTATGCACTCTCTGTCATGAAATAGGGGCAGGACATGTTTACGGTTACCTGTGGGGAGTACACGTTGGTCAATTCTTTGATCTGATGAATTATGGATGTCAGATGGCGTCTTGCATACATGCGGATACACTGCCAGAGATGCAAAGCATACTCGTTTCTAATGAATTAGGAGTGCCTGAAGCTGATTTTGCGAAGCTTGATCTGATTCTATTCATTAAGATGATGCGTGAGGGCGAGGGATATAAGCGTAGAGTTTCATCTTTATACGAAAAAGGCATTGAAAAACATAATCTATTGTTTACATGGGATGAAGATACGGACAGTTTCATCAAACATGGTGAGTCAACGCTATTGAAAATAATAGCACAAGAGCATGGAAAATCCAGTAATCAAGTTGCTGATGAGCTTCAGCAGTGTAAGTTGCTTATCGAGGATTTAGTAAAGTCAGGGATTAATGATTTCCGTCAAGTACGTAAAATGGTATTAAGAAGGAGCTAGAGTATGCAAAACAAAAAGTTTTTATCATTGTTTGTTATAGCGATTTTAATCTTCAGTGCATTATCGGCTGGTGCAAAGGTGCCAGATTGGGTGAAGAACCTTGACAGCAGTGAGAAATATCCTGTTAAGATTTATATGACGGGCTTTGGCATCGCAACGGGGGAAATCTCAGAAGCGACAGGTATTGCTCAAGAGAGTGCAAGAGGCGAGGTTTCACGCACAATAGTTGTCAACATCAATAGCCTGATCTCTTCAACCAGAGAAGAAAAAAATGAGCAATACTCACAGAAATTAAGCTCAATATCTCAAAGTTCATCTTCACTGCAAGGCATTATGGGGCTTAACATTGATAAATTCGTTGAGGGAGATAAAAATAATTCAACAGTATATGCTGTTGCTTACGTCAATCGTGCTGATTTGAAGAAGATATATTCTCAGGAAAGACGGGACTTAATTCAACAGATCAACGAGATCATAACTGATGCACAGGCTTATGAAAGTAAGTCTGAGATTATGGACGCTGTATCAAAATATTTGAGTTTATATCCACTCTACGAAAGGCTGAAAGAGTCAGAGATTGTGCTTCTTGTAGTTAAGGAGTCAAGATCAATAGATACCGCATTTAATGAGCTTGACGCAGAAACACCGGGAGCAAATAAAACTACACTAATGACTCAGACGGAAGTTACAAACAAGATTGACCGTCTGTTGTCTGAATCGCTTGGTTCTCTTGATGACGTGGCAATGGCTGTGGTAATGAGGCTTTCTAAACAGATACCAATGCCGACTGGAAAGGTACTCGTAATGCCTTTGACTTATCAGGATACAAAGATGGGAAGCTCTTTTGCACGGCATTTCAGGGCAGAATTGGAAAATCAGATCGTTCAATTAGCTAACTGGAAAGTCGCCGAACAGGTACAATCATTCAGTCCAAAGTCGTCTCAGATCATGCGTGATCTTGCGAAGGAATCTGGCGCAGAATTAATTTTATCTGGAACTTACTGGGAAAGAGGTAACGAAGTCAAGCTGATGGTGAATATCCGTGAGGTAAACAGCGGAAAAGTGCTGGCAGGTACGGAAATAACTTTTGATCCACAGATATTACCCGAAAATGTAAGCCTGAAACCAGAAAATTTTGAATCTGCTTTGGTTGCGCAGGGTGCATTCGGACAGGGAGAGATTGTTAGCGGTCAGCTTCAGGTTGAATCGTGGACAAATAAAGGCAATGAGAATATTATTTATAACTCAGGCGAGACGATGAAGATATTTGTCCGTGTCAATCGTGAGGCTCATGTTCGATTTTTGTATATCCTTGCTGATGGGCGTTGGACATTGCTTTATGATGACCTTTACATTGATAAATCCAAAGTCAATCGTGCTGTTGAGATACCCGATGAGTTTGAGTGCGCTCCACCATTTGGTGCTGAGATGCTTGTCGTAATTGCAAGGACAGAGGTATTCGAACCATTGGAGACAGTAGAGGAAGATGGATATTATTTCATCAACAAAGAACCAGTCATTCCACAGGCAACAGCAAGAAGCCTTGCGTCAAAGGTACGTAACGAGAAGGGCATGAAACCAAAAAAACAATCCCAAATAGCCACTATGGACTCAAACCTTCATGCTGATCTAAACAGCAATAATATTACAGATAATCTCCGACAGGAATTTGAGAAAAATAAGATCACACTTTCTCAAAACGCCACTCTTTCTACTCTCGTGCCGGACAGCGAATGGCTAATAAACGACACAAATAATCAGCAGACTTACCTCGTCAAGCTAGAAGAGGGAAAACTCGGCATCTATAAGATTCAGCAGGCAGAAACAAAACTGGTTCTCACAACAATGGAGCAATAATTTGATAAAAGTTGACCTGCACGTGCATACGTCATGTTCATCAGATTCGCTGATACCTTTTGATGATCTGTTGAATACTTGCGACTATCATGGAATTGACTGCGTGGCAGTGACGGATCATGATAAGATAGATTGCGCACTCAGATTGCACGAAATAGCACCATCAAGGATAATTGTAGGTGAAGAGATTCACACTACTATGGGAGAGATAATCGGTCTGTTTCTAAAAGAGCGTATAGTACCTGGCTTATCACCTGTTGAAACGGTTGACAAAATAAAATCTCAAGGAGGATTAGTATATATTCCACATCCATTTGATAGGCTTAGAGGGTCTGCGATTAAAAGATATGCTCTTGATGAGATACTTCCGAAAGTTGACATAATTGAGGCTTACAACAGCAGAAATGTCTTTACATGGAGTAATCATAAAGCTTTAAGCCTTATATCTGAAAAAGTCATACTTGCTGGTGTTGGCAGTGATGCGCATAGCCAATTTGAAGTCGGTATGGCTTATGTTTTGATGGAACCTTTCACCTGTGCAGAGGATTTTCTTTCTAATCTCGCAAAAGCAGAATATCGAACACGAAAGACACCTGTGATGTTTAATTTTGCAAATAAAATTTATAAAACGGCACGGTCAGCTAAAAGAAATTTTAGTGACAGTCGACGAGTAACGGGTGACGGTTAGAAAAATAGATATGTAATGACATCATAAGCAAGTTTAAAAAATGATGTTAAATTTTTAAGAATAGAACGCGGATGACTCGGATTAAACGGATTTTCGCGGATTTTATTCAGTAATCAGTGATCAGTAAAGATTTAGTCTTATGAAAACTGATCACTGATCACTATTTTAATCCGCCCGATCCGCGTTTATCCGCGTTCTATTTCCTAAAGTTTAAAAAGGTTTCTTAAAACTGCTTAAACGTAGCGAAGAAAACATTGAGGATAATATATGGACGATTTTCGTATACAAAAAATGAAAGCTGATGATTTAGATGAAGTGATAGAGATAGAGCATGAATCTTTTAGTATGCCTTGGAGCAGATGGATGTTCGAGAGAGAACTGGAAGATACTAATCGAGCTTACTTTCTGGTTGCAAGAAACAACTATGAAATATTTGGTTTTATCGGTTTCTGGATAGTTTTTGACGAAGCGCACATAGTTACCTTAGCTGTTAGAAACGACTATCGGCGTAAAGGTATAGGAACCATGCTTCTCGCATCAGCTTTGGTTGTCGCAGATACGCTAGGCGCCAAGAAAGCTACTCTTGAAGTAAGGGTTACGAATACTTCCGCACAAAATATGTATATCGAATTTGGATTTGAGACTGTATCTATAAGAAAAGGTTTTTATACGGACACAAACGAAGATGCTTACGTTATGTGGATATATGATCTAAAAGATAAGCTCAAAAAAATCAGGTCTTTGGGTCATGAAGCTCAAACTAGAATACTTAATGATGAATGGTAGTTGATTTGATGGGCATTTAGGAAAATCACTTAATCGTGAGGGTTTGATATGCTCGAAGGCAAGAAAGTGATCTTACGAAACAGGGATTGGGAAAAGAACTTTGAAGATCGCTTCAATTGGAGAAATAATCCAGAAGGTCTTTATTGGGCTGAACCTTGGAGGAAGTTTGAGACATTTTCACGGGAGGAAGTGAAAAAGCGTTGGATCATGCAAATGGAACATCAAGCTGATCCATCGGTGGAAAAGTCTTTTGAGATAGATACTAAAGAAGGTATACATATTGGCGGTATAAGATATTTCGATATACACCCAGAGAAACATAAATGCGAAGTCGGTATTGGTATACAGAAGGATTACTGGGGAAAAGGTTATGGCACTGACGCTATGAAAACATTGTTAAAGTATTTGTTTAAAGAGATGAAATTGCACCGTGTAGAACTAAACACTTGGTCAGAAAACAAACGAGCCATTAAGTGTTATGAGAAATCAGGTTTTAGATTAGAAGGAATACTTCGGGAATCTGTTTTTTGTATTCGAGATGACAAATATTACGATGGTCTGATATTTGGTATATTGGATAAAGATTTTTGTGAGGATTAATAATGGTGAAATTTGCAATTTTTGAAACAGAAATGGGTTGGATTGGAATTGTAGGTACTTCGACTGGTATAAGCAAGTTCATACTTCCAATGATGGACAAATTACTTGCATTTTATGAAATCACAGAAAATGGAGATAGCAATTGTTCTGAATCGCTAGAAGAAGAACAATATGGTTGGTTTTTGGATGCTAAAAATGCCTTGATAAATTACTTTAAGGGTCAGCATGTTGATTTTGCATTTCCATTCGATTTATATGGTTATACTAATTTCCAGAATGACGTTTGGGAAGCAACAAAAAGCATACCCTATGGAGAATTACGCACTTACGGATGGGTCGCTTCTCAGATAGGTAAGCCAAAGTCCGCCCGTGCTGTTGGAAACGCTCTTGGCGCAAATCCAATACCTATAATTATACCTTGCCATCGAGTCGTTGGTTCAGACGGTAGTTTACATGGATTTTCTGGCGGATTGCATTGGAAACAACGTCTTATAGATTTGGAGAAAAATAATGGACTCATTAGAGAATTATAATAGACTAAAAGAGAGAGCAATAAATAACGGAATGTCGCTTTTCGGCGTGGCAAATCTTGAAGGATTAGAAAGCGAATATAAAATAGAGCCAGAAAGTGTTTATAAAGGGCTAAAATACGGCATTTCTATGGGCTATCATCTATCGGATCGAGTGCTTGAAAGCATTATTGACAAGCCAACGCAGATGTATCTTTTTCATTATAAAAGAGTCAACGCCCTTTTAGATGATACTGCGCTGAGAATTGTCGCTTATATACAAGATCAGGGTTACGATGCTTTGCCGATACACGCCTCACAGGTGGCTAGTTGGGTTCCGCCAATGACTGGTCACGTCTCACATAAAATGATAGCAAGATTCGCAGGACTAGGCTGGATCGGTAGAAGCATACTTCTGGTAAATCCCACATACGGCGGGCGTGTGAGATACGTCTCTGTATTGACCGATATGCCGTTAAAAATTGATGGTGAAGTAATTGACGAATGTGGTTCATGTAGAAAGTGTATCAGCGCATGTCCAGCGGGTGCGATAAAGGAGAATCCAGCAGATTTCGATATTCAAGCATGTTATCAGCAGTTGGATTATTTCCGTAAGAAAGAGAATCTTGGTCAACATATATGCGGGTTATGCGTTAAGGCATGTTCGGGACGGAGATAGTGACTCAGTAATCGAGGTAGGAGAAGAATGGATAAAATAGCAGATAAATTCTTATCACCAGAGGAAGAAGAACTTGAGCGAAAGCTTTCTGAACTTGACGAAATCTCAGGGGTCATCGCTGAAAAAGAGCTTGAATTAACCAATCTGCGCAATTCTCTGTCGCATTTCGGAAGTAAATACTTTAGCGAAGTAGGAATTAAATATAAAGGGCTTGATGATATTAACGCACAGATTGCGGAATATATGGCAAAACAAGACCCATCAGATATTATCGCACAGAAGAAGGCTGAGGATGCTCGCATACAGGCAGAAAGGACAGAAGAAGAATTTTTTTCCTATGAAACCACCAAAGAAGAACATGACAAAGATTTTAAACCTTCGGAAGAGATGAAGAAGCTTTATCGTCAAATTGCTATGAAGATACATCCTGATAAAGCAACAGATGATTCAGAGAAAGAACGTAGAACGAAACTTATGGCAGAACTGAATAATGCTTATGCTGATGGTAATATGGAAAAGCTAAAACAAATTTTCCGGGAATGGGAATCTAGCCTTGAATCTGTCGTTGGTGATGGAGTAGCAATGGAACTGGTAAGGACAATAAGGAAGATAGCACAACTCAAGGGTAGATTAAGTATAATTGAAGAAGAGGTAGCAGAAATTAAAAGCTCTGAAATGTCTAAAATGATGATTCGTGTTCAGGAATCAGAAGAAAAAGGTATTGATTTATTGGGTGAATTATCACGAAAGATTGATGAGGATATCAGATCGGCAAAAGCTGTGCTAATAGGTCTGAAAAAGGAGTCTTACAATGCCAGAAAAGGATGAGAAAGGCGGACTTGTGCGAGCAAATACTGGCGCTTTGCAAAAAATATCATCAGATATTGTCAGTCGTGGTCTAACCGATCTAGCCTTGTTAGAAAATAGAATATTACAGATAGGGCAACAGCAGACAATAAGGTGTGAGAAAGATGGTGCAGAGATGGTTCTCATTCCTGCTGGTGACTTTCAGATGGGTGATGCATTGGGTGATGATAATGTATTCCATAATGAGAAACCAGTGCATAGGGTTTATCTCGACGCCTTCTATATTGATAAATATGAAGTAACTAACGTACAATATCATAAGTTTGTTAAAGAAACAGGTTATAGCGAACCTGAAGGAATAGCAATTGGAACTGGATATGGATATGGATTCAAACCTTGGTCTTATCATCCAGACTTTAATGGAGATAATAAACCCGTTGTGTGTGTAAGCTGTTATGATGCTATTGAATACTGTAAATGGGCTGGTAAAAGGTTGCCGACAGAGGCGGAATGGGAGAAGGCGGCAAGAGGTGGAATGGTGGGCAAACGTTATCCGTGGGGCAATCGTCTCACTCCTGATGATGCAAACTATACTAATGATGTAAAACGTATATACGGCCCATCGCCTGTAGATAGTTTTCCACCTAACGGTTATGGTCTGTTCGATATGGCTGGTAATGTATGTGAGTGGTGCAGTGATTGGTATGATAAGAACTATTACCGCAGATCACCAAAGTCTAATCCAGTAGGTCCGGATTTCGGTAATGATAAGATTGTGCGTGGCGGCTCGTGGGATTACGGTAATGGTTTTAGCTACTCCGACCTTCGCATTGCCTACCGTTTTCCACACAGTCCGTATGCCTGCGTCAGCGACATTGGATTTCGTTGTGCAATGGACGTTCCTAAGTAATATATAGGAGTAGACTACTACATAGCCGCCATTCTTCTAATTTATTTATATGACTATCCAGATTCATATTCAGCTAGGTATTGGCATGACTTACATTCCCAAGTATGTTATATCATTATTTTGACTTATCCGAGACTTTATATAAACCAATCAAGTAAAGGAGTAATAAAATGTTAGGAGCTATAGCTGGAGATATTATTGGATCCCCTTTTGAGAGTAGAAGACATAATATTAAAACTACTGATTTCCATTTATTTTCAGAGTGGTCTCATTTTACAGATGATACTGTTTTAACAATATCTGTTGCCGATTGCATCTTGAATAAAAAATCCTATTCTGATTCGTTGAAAGATTGGGGATTAAAATATCCTCATGCAGGCTATGGAAGGGGGTTTAAAGGTTGGCTTTTTTCTAATAGCGTAGAACCGTATAATAGTTTTGGCAACGGATCAGCTATGAGAGTAAGCCCGGTTGGATTTGCTTTTGATGAGCTTGAAATTGTTTTAAATGAAGCAAGGAAGAGCGCTGAAGTAACGCACAACCATCCTGAAGGAATAAAGGGCGCCCAAGCGACTGCATCAGCTATATTTCTTGCACGTCAGGGAAAAGAGAAAAAAGAGATAAAAAACTATATCGAACAACAATTTTACTACGATCTCAATAGAACCATTGATGAAATTAGACCTTTCTATAGTTTTGATTCTTCATGTCAAGGAACTGTCCCGGAAGCAATAATATCATTCCTAGAATCAGAAAATTTTGAGGATGCAATACGAAAGGCAATCTCTTTAGGTGGTGACAGTGATACATTAGCTTGCATAACAGGCGGGATAGCTCAAGCATTTTATAAGGATATTCCAGAATATATTACTGATAATGTAAGGAAAAGGCTGAATAAGGACTTGCTAGATATTTTGGATGAGTTTGAAAGTAGATACTCCATCTAGTTCAGTTCGTAGGTTGGGTTGAAGAACGAAACCCAACATAATATAGAGATTTTTTCATGGGGTAAGATTAAGAAATTTTAATTAAATTTTGGGATTCAAAAAATATGAGGTGATTATTAATGGCTACCTTAACCAAAAATGTTAATGTTCATATTTCTAATGAACAATATCATTATCTACAACAAATTGCTAAGGAAAAGCATAAATCTATCTCGGCAGTGATCAGGGATGCAGTGAGTCAAACTTATGATATTAAAAAATCAGAACAGATTGAATTAGCTGATTCCATTGATGAAAATGAATCAAATCAAATAGATCAAAAGAAAAAAAGACAGTTGGAAGCTTTTGAGAAAGCACGTGGAATCTGGAAAGATCGTCCAGAAGTTGATGCTGTTTTCAAGGAAATAGATGAAAGGTGGAAACAATGGGAGAGGGATCTGGAAAAATCTGCCTAGATACAGATATTATTATAGACTATCTTAAAGAAACAAAAGAAACTGAAAATTTAATGAAAAAGTTATACAACAAGTTTGATGAGATAGTACTTACGACTGTAACTATATATGAGTTATTGGTCGGAGTTGAATACTTAGGTGGTAAAGATCGTGATGATGTTGAAACTGTAATTAGGAACTGTTCTATTTTGCTACTTGATGAGATAGTCTCAAGAGAAGCCGCAAAAATCACAGCAGAATTGAAAAAATCAGGTCAACAAATTTTATTTTACATTGTCACTTTAATGTGGAGAGAAATATGAGCATCGCTGTTTATCCCGGTAGTTTTGACCCCATCACGAATGGGCATATTGATTTAATTGAGAGAGCTACTAGAATATTTGATAAACTTATAGTAGCTGTTGCTGAAAACCCCGGCAAATCACCTCTTTTCACCATCGAAGAACGGATTGTAATGGTGAAAAAAACGACAGAACAGTTTGAAAATGTGATCGTGGATAAGATATCCGGGTTAACTGTGGATTATGTCCAACAGCATGGAGCATCAATTATTATTAGGGGTTTAAGGGCAATATCTGATTTTGAGTACGAGTTACAGATGGCTTTGATGAACCGTAAACTCAACAGCCAGATAGAGACTATCTTCTTGATGCCAAACCTGCAATATTCTTATGTCAAATCGTCTCACATCAAGGAAATCGCTAAACTTGGGGCATGCCTTGATGGGCTTACACCTGATCTAGTGATACAAATGCTGAAAGAGAAGTTTAAGTCCTGATTAAGAACTACATATTGAAAAATTACTATTCCGCTCCACCCAAGAAACCTTTAGTTGAAGAATATCAAGAAGCATTATTATTGATTTACCCTTGCTTTTTATCTCAGGTTCTACCATTGACAAGAGTGCATTTGAGTGGTATATTAATAGCACGGCGCCGAACATCTGGCGAAAGGTTAGTTTAATCCACTTAAAATTAACCTCATAATCAAATCTTTACCAAAATGAACTTATCGCATTTTATCTGCTCCCGAATAGAAAATTAGTTTAATGTAAGCTGATATTAAAATCTGTCGTTATATCCTGAACCTTCTTATGATTTTTAGTAAACCCCAAAGAGCTAAGGTTTATATACCGGGAGGTGCACTATGATATATTTAAGTGAGCTAACTGGTAAATTAGTTACAGATACAGATGGTGAGCATATTGGGAATTTGATGGATCTGGTTGCATGTTCTCAGCCTAATATTTCCCGTCCAGTAATTGTTGCAATTGTAGTTAAGCGAAAAGGTAAAGAATTAATTATACCTATTTCTGATGTTATAGTCTTGATTAGACCAATAATTCCTCTAAAAGATCGTATTCAGAACATTAAGCCTTATCAGTCTACGGAAGATGATCTTTATTTAGCGCAGGATGTATTGGATAAGCAGATAATTGATATTAACGGTGTACGTGTAGTACGAGTTAATGATCTGGAGATTGTGCGTGTAAACGAAATTGGGAAATATGTCGTAAATAATGTGGATATTAGCAATATGGGAATATTACGCCGTATTGGACTGGAAAAGGTTACACAGCGTTTTACTTCTCGATTCAAAGATAATCCATCACGAAATGTCATATCATGGAATGAAGTTGAATTACTGCACCACGATCAATTCATGCGATTGAGAGTTCCGGGAGATAAAATTGCTGAACTTCACCCGGCTGACCTTGCTGATATTATCACAGATATGAGTCGTTTGCAAAGCGATAAATTTCTAGAAGCATTAGACGTAAAGCAATTAGCTGATACTCTTGAGGAAGTAGAACCAGATTTTCAGGCAAGCTTGGTTGAAAGTATGTCTGATGAAAAAGTGGCAGATGTGCTGGAAGAAATGGCTCCAGACGAAGCGGCTGACCTGCTGGCTGAATTGCCAAAAGAACGCAGTGAAGACCTATTGGACTTAATGGAGGACGAAGATGCAGAGGATGTACGCAAGCTTTTAACCTATCCAGAAGATTCTGCTGGTGGAATTATGACGACTGAATTCGTTGTTATTCAACCAGATTTAACTTCTGAACAAGCAATAGCTATGTTGCGTATAATTGCTCTTGACGTAGAAACAATATTCTATGTTTACGTAGTTGATCCTGAAGACCGATTGATCGGGGTTTTTTCATTACAGGATTTGCTCTTAGCAAAACCAGAAGTAACTGTTAAAGATTTTATGGATGAGCGGGTAATTAGTGTGGAATTAATGGATGGTCGAGAACAAGTTGCACAAATTATCTCAAAATACAATTTACTGACAGTTCCAGTTGTAGACGATCAACAACGTCTGCTTGGGATTGTTACATGGGATGATGCCCTGGACGAATTCATTCCGCCCGCTTTGAAAAAGAGATTACCACGCTTTTATCATTAAAAACTTACAAAGGCACTGTTTTTTTATTGAAATTGTGAAGGAAACATGCGATATTTGGAGATTTTTTATGGACGACCCTGACCTATGCGATTTATATAGGTGTCAATAACCCACGACCATAAAGGGTCGGGGCTTGTGGTGAAACTTAGACACAAGTTGATTGATTAGCCTAAGTCGTATACGACTACGTTATCTAAGAATCCTATAGGCACTTCAAGGTGCTTCACTAGCCTTGAACACTGCGGTATATGTTTAAACATCTCTGAGGGTAGGAGAAGTGATGTATACAAGCAAACCTTAGATAACATTGGCGAAGTGAACCTACTCCAGCATATAGGAGGTCTTAACGACATTATATATGCAGAACGGGCTATAACCCCTACCCTGAAGGGATAGGGGTTTTACGCCCAATTTATAAATGGTTTCTAGTATCTAATATTTTATGGAAAGGAAAGTCAATGATAGTTAGGATATAGTTTAGTTTGCTTATATTTTTTCGTGCTGAATGTTGCTAAGTTTTCCCGATAAACCTTAGCTCGTTTAACGTGATTATATTTTCTATAACTTTCCTCTTATAACTTTCCTCTTATGACTCTCCTTTTTTCTGAATACCTTTCTTTTAATACTCTCTCAAATATTTAGTAGTACTAGATTCCGTGAATTACCTACGAGTAAACTCGTAGGCTTCTTGCTTCAACGAAGGGCTAAACTTGACGAAATCAAGCTGAACTCCCCTCTCCACGAGCGTAACTTCGGGCTATTCCAGCCCTAGTGTCCACTTGGTTATCGTGAACAGCAAATATTGTATCACAAAGATAGCTTATAGTCAATCGGAAATATATGCGATCAGGAAATCGCATGAATCTTATATCCAACGACTGAAGCTCGTTGGTTTTACGATTCGAGGATCATAAAACCAAGCCTTGCAGATAATTAAGACTATAATTTTTGGCATGGTTCACAATCAAGGTAACACTTTTAGGATTATCCAAAAGTAGGATGGGCAGTGCCCCATAAGCGTCAAGCTAAGAAAATATAAGACAAAAAGGAGTAAAAAGTAATATACTCATTAGGACATAAATAAACAATAAACCTTTAACAAAGGAATATCCTAATGAGTCAGACACAGCTAATAATACCAGAAATAAATGAGATTGTCAATTTCTATACTCCAGAATTAGTGGAAAAGATAGCCAAACAAACTGATTTCGTTCAAAGAGAATCACGTCTAGGTGGAATAGAATTTCTAGGGGTAATGACTCAAGGATTATTCTGCTTTCCTGATGCTAGTTTAAGCCAAATGTCAGCCATGGCAAAAGATATCAATCCTGAATTGGAGATAAGTAAGCAAGGATTTGATGAGCGGATAAATGAGTTTGGAGTATCTTTTCTAAAGAGCATGTTTTCCAAAGCATTAGAGTTATCCACAGCTAAGTTGATAAACAAAGAAATACCAGCTCTTTTGGATAGTTTTCATAAAGTTCATATCTTGGATAGCACATATATTCCCTTACCTAACAAACTATCGGATGTATGGAGTGGTTATGGCGGAGATGGTTCAAAAGCAGGCATGAAACTCCAATTGATGATAGAATATAAGAGTGGTAATTATGAGAAGATAGTTAGCACAGATGGCGTAACTTCAGATCAGAAATATATGGGTCAAGTGGTTAAGCTAATAGGTTCCAATGAGTTGTTAATATATGATCTTGGCTATTCCAAACAGGATTATATGATAGATATATCTCAAAAAGAGAGTTACTTTGTAAGTAGATTTAATCATCAGGTGAATCTATATAAAAGTGTTATAGATGATATGACGGTAGAAAATGTTTTGGTAGATAAAGCTTTCAGAAGATTCGACCTTGAAATGGAATTAAGGAAGCTAGACGTAAGTAAAGAGAGTTTACATGAGTTTGAATTGTGGCTATCAAATTCAGGTGAATTATTGAAAATCCGTTTAATAGTAGAGAGTGTTCCGAAGTCAATAGTAGAACAACGTATAAAGAAGGCAAAACGAAAGGCAGGCAAAAAAGTCGTAAACCCAGTGCCAAGTATCTCTATCTTCAGAATTGGAATCTATATATAACAAATATAGAGAAAGAAAAAATAATAGCAAAAGATATTATATTGCTATACAAGATACGTTGGCAGGTTGAAATAGTTTTTAAGTCTTGGAAGAGCCATCATGGCTTGGAGCATTTAGAGGGAAAGAGGAAATCACGAATAGAATGCTTCATGTATGGACGTCTGATAATGATAGTGATAATGTGTTTCCTATTTAACACTATTCATCGGAATGTATGGAACACTCAAGGTAGAGAAGCTAGTTTATTAAAAGTTATTAAACATTTTCAGGTCAAGGGTATTAAGATTTTGTCATTGCTTTTAGCTCCGGTAAACTTGGCAAAATTTTTGTTTGAGGAGTTTCTCGGAGCTTGTCGTCACTGTTTGATGGATGTTCGCAAAAGACTTACTACTGCACAAAAAGTTAGGTTGGAAGGACAGGCTTTTGTCTTAGCTTGACGCTTATGGGGCATTGCCCATCCTACTTATTTGTTACCTTGATTTATGCAGAAAATGAACCATTCCCAATTTTTTCTGCTTTTTTAAGCATGGGTGTGTTAAAAATGAAAAATGATAATACTACTAATAAAAAAGCTTCTTTTAACGTAAAGAGATATTTGTTAATGTTTTTGTCTGTTTTTGGTCCTGCAACGATAACAGCAATGGCAGATAATGATGCTTCGGGTGTTGCTACGTATTCTGTTGCTGGAGCAAGATTGGGCTATCCAATTTTATTTACTTTGGCTTTAAATGTTATCCTTCTGGCTATCACTCAAGAGATGGGAATGCGCCTGACTCTAGTAACGAGAAAAAGCCTTGCTGATTCTATTAGAGAGATATTTGGCGTTAAAACGTCTCTCTTTATTTTTGGAAGTCTATTTATTGCTAATTTTGGAACAATAATTGCGGAATTTAGCGCAATTAAAACGACGAGTGTGATGTTCCATCTCCCTCCAATTCCTTCGATTATTTTTATAGTTGTGGTAACATTCTTTTTTGTTACAAAAGGAAATTATAAACTTACTCAAAGTATTATGCTGACATCGTGTCTTATATTTATGACATACATTTTCTCAGCTTTTAAATCAAAACCTGATTGGGGGCTTGCCCTGAGTAACCTTCTTTATCCTCATGGAGTGTCTTTCACAAAAGAATATTTAAAGGATTATCTGGTCATTGGCATAAGCGTTCTTGGAACGACTATCACTCCTTGGGGACAATTTTTTGTGAGCAGTTTCGCTTTTGATAAGAATATAGAGCAAAGTCGAATCAAATTTTCTCAATTTGAAACATATTGGGGGGCATTTTTAACTGGTTTTTTCGCATTTTTTATGATTGTTGCAACAACTGCAACACTTTTTGTTCATAATATTCCCCTTACATCTGGTGAACAAGCCGCTTTAGCGATTGAGCCATTTGCAGGGAAACTCGCCGGCACGTTCTTTGCCATTGGAATTCTAAATGCTGGATTTATGGGAATTGTAGTTGTATCCTTATGTACCTCTTATGCGTTCTCTGAATTTTTTGGTATATCAGGAAGCCTTAATACATCCTATAAACAGAGCAAAACTTTCTATACAATTTTTCTCCTTCAGCTAGTTTTTGGCGCTATAATAGCAATGATCCCGGGTGTATCACTGTTCCAGATTGCAGTTATTACTCAAGCATTAAATGCTATGTCGCTTCCGTTGGTTTTTTATTACCTGATAAAACTGACCAATAATAAGAAAATCATGGGAGAATATGCCAATAATGCCTTCCAGAAATATTTTGCCATTATTTGCACCATAGTAATTATTATCGCATCTATACTTGCGCTTGTTACAACTGCGCATACTACCTTTTTTTCTGGAGTTCGCTAAATAAAACTAACGAATAGCAAGAAGATTATGGGAAAATATGCCAATAATACCTTCCAAAAATACTTTGCTATTATATGTACCGTTATCATTATTATTGCATCAGTATTCGCACTTGGGTCAATGATTCAGTGAAGCTTTTCCGACATGCGAAGAACGTGAACTCCATGCCATAATATCCCTTCAACTATCTTTTCGGGATTCATCTTATATTTCCCGCAGATAATATTATTTCTCAGATCTGATATAATATCCTCTTGAGTATCGGGTATATTATTCAGAAGACTATCCATTTCGTCAGTTATATTAGTGATTGGCTTTTTTCTCATTGCAAATAGTATGTTCCATATTTATGATTACTAAAACTGGTAAATTAATTAAACTGTGATAACATTCTAATATATCGGCAGAAATCTCTATTATCTTGAGTCATTAAAATTTTTTTTTTATTCCTTGTCACATTTTCGTCATTTTTGGAGTCTACTAAGGGAAATTTAAAAGAAATGGAGTGATAAAATGCGAACCGCAGACGGATATATTATAAGCAAGTGCCTGAACGACGGGGATTCAACAGCGTTTGGGTTGCTGGTAGATAAGTACAAGGCAAGTATATATGCCTTAGCCTACTCGAAACTTCACAATTTCCATGACGCCGAAGATGTGACTCAAGAGGTTTTTGTCAAAGCCTATCGTAACCTGCGTAAACTAAGAAGATGGGATAATTTCTTTGCGTGGCTTTATTCCATAACGTCTAATCTATGCAAAGATTTACTGCAAGAAAGGGCAAAATTCTCCGACAGCGAATTCATTGAAGATCAAAGCGTGGATATGTTGAAAACAGCTTCGATACGCTCTTTCCATGATGAAATGGCTTTTGAATCAATACGTGAAGCATTAGATTCCCTTCCAGAAATATACCAACAGGTGTTGACACTCCACTATCTTGGCGGTATGACCGGTGAAGAGATTTCAGTATTTCTCGGCGTACCTCACCCCACGATCAGGCAACGGCTTAGTAGAGCAAGGTCAATGCTAAAGGAGGGGATGCTTACATGGTCTCAATTAAATGATATTCCCCCTGACTTTGCAATGGCCGCCTCAACAAGCGTTGTATATAATGATGATATTTATATTTTTGGTGGATTAAATCCTACAAATGGGCAAGCTATAACAAATATTATAGTATATCACACAAAAGATGAAACTTGGAAAAAGATGAAATCATCTGTTGTTAGAAGAGCCTATGGTGTCACAGCAATAATTAATGATAAAGCTTATTATATTGGAGGAGATGATCGCTGGCAAGATTGGATTCCAGTTTCAAATGTTGAAGAATACGATATTAAAACTGATACAATATCAGAAAAACTAGATATGCCCAATCCTAGAGGTTATATTTCTGGTTGTGTATTAGGAAATAAAATTTATGTCGTTGGAGGACTAACTGGTTGGAATGGGGATGTTCCGATCATTTCACCGCTTAATGAAGTATATACTTCCGATAATATAGACCACAAAAGCGTTGACCCAAGCGGAAAGCTCCCAAAAACATGGGGAATGCTCAAAGCAAAATAGATGTTGAATGTTGCTTTGTTTTGATGTATTATTGATGTTACAAGTTTCTCATTTACAAGGTAAAAAGAAGAATAAACACGAGGCAAATTATGGATGTTCTTAAAGTAACTGGCAAAATTGGCTCTGATGGACATTTAAATCTTGATTTACCAACCAACCTCTCCGAAGGTAAAGTTGACATTATATTGGTGATTAATTCAATGCCTAAAGGTATTGAAAAAGGAAAATATGATTTCTCTGATTTAGTTGGTAAATTGTCTTGGTGTGGAAATGTTATTGATACCCAAAGAGAGTTACGTAATGAGTGGTAAAGTCTGCTTTCTTGATACCAATGCCATAATTGCATTGTTACAGGGAAATAAACAAATAATAAAATATTTGCATGATGCTCAATGGATTGGCATATCTGTTATTAGTCAAATTGAGTTCTTAGTTTTTCCGAATTTGACAGATGATGACAAGAACATTTTCAAGCAATTTATTCAACGTATTGATGTAGTAGATTTGTCATCAAAACAAGAGGAATTAATTGAGATAATTATTAAATTACGCCAGCAGTATAATCTAAAACTTCCAGATGTAATTATTGCGGCTACTGCAATTCTCTATAATGCTGATCTTATAACATTTGATAATCAATTCCACAGAATCAAGGAACTGAATGTTATTGATTTCTCCTAATAAAATACTTAATAGACATTATTGGAAATAAGTAAAAACATGGGGAATGCTTAAAGCAAAGTAAGTAACGAGTATTTTAATTGTTGAACTAGCAACCAGAATAACTTATAATTTAGATATAAGGTCATAAGTAAAAATAAATTATTATGGAGAACTAAAATGAAGTCTATTTCGGTTGACTTATCAGATAATCTAGCGATGGTAGTAGAAAGCTATGTTAAGGCAGGATTATTTAATTCTGAGTTAGATGTTTTGATGGCGGCAGTCTCTGAATTTATCCGATACATGGGCGAAAGTTGGTGATCTGCATACGGGAGAAGCAGAAGCTTTCGTGCTTGTAAAAGCCAATGAAGCTGACAAAAATCGCCCTTATTTATAAAAATAGTAGATAGTCCTTTACATGACTATTTTACGCCATTGCTCTAAAGGATGCCTGCGGTCAGTAAGCGGAAACTCAACACGACGTCCACCCTCTCGATGAGATTGATATATCCCCATAATCATCTCAAAAGCCCATCTTCCTTCCTCTCCACTGCTAGGCGGTTGAGTATTCGTCTCTATTGCCTTAACAAATCTTCGATACATAGTATGAAGCGGGTCTTCAATACCCACATCAGACACATCAACTAATTTCCAGTCAGAGAACTGAGATGGGGATCCTTCCATTGGACGAGATAAGTGCCAGAGGTTATTTTCTAGCAAACTAGCACAACGAACAGCTAGTTGACCTTTCTCACCAAGAATATCAACGCCATAATTTGCACTCATATTTTGCTGGTATCCGAGAAAATGTATCTCACCCAATGAGCCATTTAAGAATCCGTAATTTGCTATTGCACGTGAACCTATCACTAATCCAGAGTCTCTATCGTTTGGTGACATCTGTTTGGCTTCCATAATGTCCTTCTGACCTGCAAGGCTTTTTTGATTATAAACTGTGCCTGAACACCATTTCGGCACACCACCAAAGCACATCATCATATCAGTCACGTGAGTTCCCATCTCCATGAACTCATTACCGCTTTTACGACCGGATTTGTTACGCCCACGAACCATTATAACTTCACCGATAACACCCTCTTTCATAATTGCCTGAGCCTTGCGAATAGCAGGACTGACGTGGTTCTGCTGATTAATGGCAAGCTTTGCGCCTGATTTTTCCGAAGCAGACACCATCTCATCAGCTTCGACAAGGTCAATAGCAATCGGTTTTTCGCATATAACTGATATACCACGAGATAGCGCAGATACAGTTGGCGCAAGGTGTCCTCGTGTCTGCGTTGCGACAACGACAAAATCCAATTTCACCCTATCATACATCTCATTAAAATCCTGATAACGGGCTTCGACGTTATACTCACCACCGACCTTTGTCAGAGAATCAGAGCTAATATCGCATATCGCAGAGATCTCAAACTCAGGCAGTTGTCTTAAATTACTCAAATGATGTCGTCCCATTCCACCGCAACCAACAATCCCAACTCGATACATCATAAGAACCTCCTCTAATCCTGATATTACTTTGTCATTTAATCATAATCAACACACCCTTAATCCCCTCTTGAAAGGGGTGCGGGGTGTGTTAATTTCTTGCTGTCAATTACCCGATTATTTAGTTAACCTTCATATACATATAGACTTCAACTCTACTTCGATTCCATACCATCAACAATGGCTTTTATAAACTGCGGATGATATTTGCCGAAGTTTTTTCCTGCTGAATTGCGTGTCATGACAATAACCAGATCATTGACCGGATCAATGCGTAAAGTTGCTGATGATGCCGCACCGTGTCCAAATGTTCCCTTACCAAGTCCCTCGCCATCATACCAAGTTACACCAATACCCCATTCGATTTTTGTATCGGGACCGAGTATATCATCTAACCTCTTGGGAAGCATCTTCGCAAAAGTTTCCTCACTAAAGAACTGCATATTGCCATATTTGCCTTTGTTGAGGAGCATTTGACCTATTTTGGCTATATCCATCGGTATGCTTCGAGTATCCCATGACATCGTAGTAACGCTTGTGTTTGTGCAACCGAGTGGGTCAAGAAGATGATGCTTGAAGAACTTAGGCAGTGCCTCACCTGATAACATTTCGATGACCTTACCAGCAACCGCATAACCAGCACCATTATATGAGTGGAACTGACCAACTTTGAGATAAGGGTAATAATCGGCGATAAGCTCATCAAATTCATTAATATCATCCCCCCAATGTCCCCACAAACCGTTGGTGTGAGTATAAAGGTGTCTAATCGTTAATGGCGTCTTAACCGCTATATTCTGAAATGCAGGGAGAAATTTATCAATAGGGTCATTAAGGCTAACCTGATTCTGCTCAACAAGTGTCATCATCAAAGTTCCACCGAGTAGTTTAGTGATTGATGCCATCCAGCTTGCCTCATTTACTGTCATCGGTTTACCGTCACGCTGTCCATAAGCTTTATGAAGGATAATAACACCATGCCGAACAATACAGACCGCAAAACCTTCATCGCTATCTGCTGACCATGCTTGACAGACAGAATCTATGCTTTGAACTGCATTGGGCTTCATTCCTGCTTCAGCAAGTGTTCCTTCATGAAGCATAAATTCTGTCTTGCCATCAACGATCTTTGGGCATGTAAACGGTTCAGGATATTTTTTATCCATACCATACAATTTCCTCTTTAGACCCACCCACCATTGACGATCCATTGCAGAAATATCATCATATACAGTGCTGTCAATGCCATCCGGCTTTTTTTCATAAAGTCCAGCCATAATAGGCGCAATGGAATCATCACGATTAAATCCATCCGTAATTCTCCCTTTAATAAAGTCGTTAATTATCCTTGATTCCTCCGATACAACGTCTTTATTAATACGTAACTCTTGTGGAAATTCAATTGAGGCATTAATATTTTGTTCCCACCAGTCAAGACTTTCAGGCTGTCGGAATATGGTTCGAAAACGTCTAATTACTTTACCTTTTTCAGATGTGATCTCAACGATTGCACCATAGCGACCTGGCTTTTCGGCTGATTTAACCTCATTGTACTCGCTGTCATAGAAAGTTGATTTGATCTTATATTGTCCGATAAGTGTTTCTGCCGACAACGGATTTTCAAAATCGCATGATGGGAATTGAGTTCCGCTGAATACTGATGGCTGAAAGTGAAAACCAGTTTCTTCTATCAATGCTCTGGCACGTTTTTCGTCAGGATCAGGTAGTGTAAGCGTTGTGATCGGCTTATTATCAACTACAACGGTAAGTTCGCTGTAAGGTTTTCCAATGGGAGGCATCGGCATATTCAGGTTGACCGAAGCACGCCCATTGTCAGCGATAAGCTTTTCATCTGCAAGAACCCGACTACCCTCTTTGACCTCAACTTTTTTGTCAGCCATCTCTGCAACTGCGTTTACTCTGATCTTTGTGCGTATCATGCGCTCGTAATTGCCTCTAACAGACACTAGAATCGGATCACTTCGTTTATCTGAAAGTCTCAAGCTATACATAGCTGATGAATCCGCGTGAGTTCCGCCTCTTGGATACCATTTTCCCGAAAAAAGTTCGCTGGATGGATCGCCTGTCTGTAAGCTATCAGTATCATTGACATAAAGCTGGAATCCGATCTCCTCGCCTATTTTTGGCTTAATGTTAAGATTGTCCCACGGAAATAATGCTTCAAGAATGTAGCCGGTACTGGTTTTTGTCCGTTCAACATTAATCGTCAATTTTTCCTTTGGGGATTTGTCCTTGCGATTGTCTGCAATGTTCATGCGGAGATTGGGGTACTTCGGGTCTAATCCCAGGGAGATTATGACCTGATAATAGTTTGGTGAACCCCGTTTTGTAGCGACGAACAATTCCACAGAATCATTCTGATAGAGATTGCCTTCATTTGTGGATTCGACAGCAACGTCATCATCAACCTTTAATAATAAAAGTAATCCCTGATCGTTCCAACCAAGTCTAAAATCGGCATTGAGATCGCTAACAGGTAGTATTTCTCCGTTCTCGCTAGTGATTATACCGACATAGAAGCCTTTATTTCCCCAGTCAGCAGGATTACCGTTGATACTAATGTTATCGAGACGTGGAATATCGAATATTTGAACATCTATGTCCACAGCCATAACAGCCAAAGATACACAAAACATTAAAAAAACCACTAGAGCATAAATTTTGTTCATTTGAAATCCTCTCGTTTTTTTATCACTATTAGTGAAATTGGCATAGCTCATAATTAAGGTAACATTATTTTAATCACGAATTACACAAATTGACGAATTTCACGAATTAGGAAAGGTCTATTAGTCTATATAAATCTTCATCGTCCAATCCTTTCATACGATCTGCATCGCTTTGACGAAGTGACCTTACCCGTTTATTTATATCTTCTTGAGTCTTGAGTTCAGGGTGGAGTTCATCACTCCAAGAACCAAATGCTTCTCTTAATGCTTCAGATTGCTTTATCCTCTCAAGCTTCTCTTGAGCCGCTTCTACAAGAAAACTAGAGCGTTTCCTTGATCCCACAGATTTGTTTATTTCTTCTGCAAGTTCAACAGGAATTAAAACATTTATACGTACTTTTCTCATTTTTATCACCCCATTATGTTACGCATTTATTATACTTATGCTGTGTGTGTATTTCAATCTTTACTTGTCCGTTTTAAGACGTAGTTTACAAAATCAGTCTTTCCGTCAGTATAAGCCACTCGATCATATTTAAATTTTTCAGCTAAATTCAATTTCAATTCAGCGTATTCTTTTGCAAGATTTTCATTCTTTCTCAAGACATCTCTGAAAGTTATATTTTTCTTCCATTCCTCGCTGTCAATTTCAACTATATGTAAATGATGGGTTGTTGGATCACCTTTCACGAAGTAATGCCTTTTGGGTATTCCATTCTCGCCTTTGTATTCGTATCCAAGACTTTTGATAGGTTCGATACATCTTTTACCTTCCTCAAAATCTGTGATGGCTATTCCGATGTCAATAATCGGCTTTGCAATCAGACCCGGAACTGACGTGCTTCCGATGTGCTGAATGTCAATGACGTAATCCCCAATCAATGCAATCAAAAGCTGTTTCTCCTTATCAAAGAGCTTTGCCCACTCTGGAGAATATGTAACCAGCCTTACAACACCCTTTTCCAGACCTAATACCATAATGATCTCTCTCTACAATCGTCCAGATTCCTTCAATACGTATAGCGCATCGGCAGTCACGAATTCATTACATTTTTTACTGCCTATACAGCCCCAATCAACGAGTGAACTACCTGATTTTCGCCTGCCGGGTTTTGATTTGTCAATCGTCTGATAATACTTTTTCTCAGCAGGGAATCCACCTTCTGAAATCCGCTTTGATTCTAGCAGATCAAGGGCATCATTGCATCTTTCATCATTGATAAACCCGGATTCTGCCATAACCTTTAATCCGAACAGTATATCATAATGCCAGTAGCATGGATAGTGTAATGTGGCAAAATCTTTATTAATTATCTCACCGTCACGCTGTCTTTTATATAGTCTGCGTTTGAGGAAAATATCTCCTGCACGTTCAGCAGTTATCTTTGATTCTTCGTTTCCCGTTACTTTAGCATAGAGCGCCAATGCACGAAGCGGGATAAGGCTTTCCATGAATGATGAGTTTGAAGCGTCAGGATTTTTATCGCAGTTCCATCCGCCGTCTGACCACTGCCATTTTATAAGGCGATCTGCCAATTCATCAGCGTAAGAATCGGCTATACCAAGAGAAAGCGTAGCATAAAGCGCATTGCCTTCCTGAGAGGCGCATCTCCGCACTTTTCCCTCAATTGTCCTTATGCTCTGCTCATGATTTTTTGAAAAAAGCCATCCATAGACCTGATCCCTCAATGGTATAAGTGACTCATCTCCCGAAGGATAGCCAATGTCTGCCAAAGTTGCCAAAATCCAATGTGCGCCGAACCATTTTGAGTATGGATGAAAAGGTATCGTGCCATCATCTTTTCTTTCTGAAAGAAGCTCTTTTACCCGCTGAGAAGATTTAATCTCCTCTTGAATTGATTTGACCTCATTTACGTCTATGCTTTTGCCTAAAACGTTTACTATTACTTTTAATTTCACAGATGGATCATCTGAGTTGAGCAATTTCTCGATTACTTTGTCGTTCATTGTAACCCCTTCCTAAATTATCTTTAAGCGTTTCGCTTTTGATTGCGTTCAGCTTTCACCCGATCTTCAAGCAGGAATCTACATGAATGGGAACACCAACCTAATAATCCTGGATTATGCTTGGGTGGAACATTTACATCAAGCAGGCTTTCATAAGATTTAATAACCCTCTCATCATCCTTAAACCCAAGTCGAACCAAAACCCTTAGAGCAAGACCAGTCTGAATCAACGGGAGTGAACCAAAACAGCTATTTCTCGGTATCCCTTCGGGAATCTCTTCTAGCGCAGAGCGGAATTCTGTTCCGCAATCCTCATTTGTAAATACACTGTGCATAAATACACTCCACGTAGCTTTTGGTCTGCGTCTTTCGATAGTTTCACGATATTGGCTGAGAATCCAGTCAGTAGCTTTCATTATAATTGGATCATTGAAGTCAATGCCCAGTTCTAGCAATCTTTCTATTCGGAAAGCCGTTGTTACTACTGTGCCATTCCAAGAACCATCTTTCTCTTGCGTTGTGGTGGTCTCAGAAATAAGCTGTCTTTGTAGATCGGAATCATCTGAAAGCATCATTCCCATGATGTTCTTACGTACCAAAAATCCATATAAATCCTTGTTTTCAGAAAAAGACTTGTATGGATCATATTTTATGATACTATTCGTGATCAGATCGGGTAACATTCGTGCATGTTTCAACGATCGGAGTATGGCATAAGCCTTCTTTTCCCAGTATTTTTTCTCCCATAGACCTGTGGTACGTTGCTCTTTGACAATCTTTTTCAGGCATTGGTTAAGGGCATAATTAGCTGAATCTGGTGGAAGATAATATGCAAATCCCCAGTTTTTCTGAGTAAGTTCAATTCCTGTTTCTATGATGTCCTGTCGTGTCTGATAAATCGGATGTGACAGAAAGGCGGATAATATCGCATCATTACATCTCATAATTACCTCCTGACTAAAAATTCTTCACAAGCCCATAAGCAGTGTCAACGACCTGATAGCCGAAATTTGTGTAGAATAACTGCGCCCTATAATTTTTCACATTAGTGCTAATGACAGCATTACGGTATCCGATCTTTCGCATTTCCCAGAATGTTCTTTGTAACAGATAATGTCCAAGTTTTTTTCCTTGCTCTTTCTCCTCGATACCGAGCCACTTTGTAAAGAACCATTTCTGCGCCTCATCTGCCAGATAGAATTCACCGACAGATACAGACAAGCATTCACCGATCTCCTCACCATTACGGATCGCCTGAACGTGCCGGTTAGGCATTAAACCACGCCCAGCGATCTTTGTAACAACAATCTCTATTTGATCATCAGGCAAAGCAGGTTCATTAATGCGATATTCAGGATAGCTCATAAATATCTCTCCGATGTCTATCTCGTATTTATTCATGCGGAACAGTCCCAATACATGACCCATTTTATCGGAGAGATAACCAAACCCAAGATGATAAAAACGGTAATTGCTGGCATTCCAAAAAGCCCATACCTGATTAACGCCAAGACCTTTCAGGTATTTCTCACATTCTTCAAGTATAGCCTGTCCAATTGGACGATTACCGACTTGATAAGTTAAGAAATGTATGAAACCGCCATTCTTTTTATGTCCGAAGTTCTCGATCTCACCTATGGAGACATGAGCGAAGCCAAGTATTCTGCTATCCTGTTCACCAATTATGATTTTCTCGGAATGAATATCTGCATGAGGATTGCTTGGGTTATTACGGTTAATAACTCCGTCCTCAAACTCCTCTGACGATACAGGATAGAAATACGGAAAATCCTTGAGTTGTTCATTATATACGTGTACTAAATCTCTCGATTCTGAGACGTCAATATAATCAATTTTCATTTTGTTCCCCTATCAATGACCATTTTCTTCAAGCGCTCAACGCCCTCTTGATGATGTTTGAATCCATCATTAGCGAATTTTTCAATTTTATCGCACATAAACTCATCGCATTGGCTACAATTTTGAAGATGCTTTTTGTCAAAACAACATAACATCATTTCACAATTCGATGACCAATGAGTATTGCGATCACCGGAACATCCTTCACAGTGGAACCATTCTGGTTTCGCATCTTTATGTCCCATGTTGACAAAAATCTTCACCATTTTTTCTGCAATCTCAGGATTGCTAGGTGCAAGGTGTATATCGCATACGCTACAATCAATTCCACAAGCGGCAATCATTTCAGATACCTCCATTTTCCAAATTTTGTAGTTCAAAATATCAGTAGGTCGGATTGAAGCAATGAAATCCGACTATATTAACGTTATGTTAGATTTCGTTCCTCAATCCAACCTACATTAATGCTTTCTTTTGATCTATAAGTCCGTTTCTTATGTTTGAATCACACCATCCGCCATAAAATTGCCTTAATTCCAGAAAGTTATCACAAGCTGAAAGAACGCGCTTATCGTTTTCAAAACCAAGTAATATTAAAGTTTTCAGAGCAATTCCGGTCTGAATCATAGGCAAGTGCATATAGCATAAACCTTTCGGATTCCATTCTGGTTTTTCAGCAAGTGCGATTTTAAATTCTGATTCTCGATTCTGAGATGAAAACATATTGTGCGCTACTAAAAAACCACCCATGTTGTTGGATTGCCTATATACATCTTCTGAACACACACTAAAAAGCCAGTCTGCTCCCTTCTGAATATGTGAATCATCTCTACCAATTCTCAATTCTAAAAGAGTTTCGATATGGTTTGACGTGCTTATTACCGTATTATTCCATGAGCCATTTATATCTTGCTTATTGAATATATCTGACGTTAGTTGTTCCATTAATATCATATCATCTGATATTTGGATCTCCATGATATTCTTCCGAACCACAAAACCATAATAGTCATTTTCGTTTTGAAATGATAGAAATGGATCATATCTGAAACGTCCTTCTTCTAATAATTTTGTCAGATACCCAGAGTATTTCAACGCCTTGAGTAGCCCATAAGAGATTCTTTTGGAATCTTTAACTTTCCATAAGCCATTTGATTTTTGAGTCTTTATAAGTCGAGGTATCTCAGGATCAATGATCTCATAAGCATTTTTAACAGTTAGATTTACAAGGAAACTAACATCCCATTGGTTCTTAAAATGCGGTTTAGCCATCTTAATGGCTTCTTCCATTATCCAATCATATTGTTTATAGTTTGGGTGCATCATCAATGCCTGTATAACCGCAGTTGAGCATCTCATGGTTCTTGCCTCCTTCATATATTTATTTATGTTGAACTGGAATATAAATATAGAGTATAGAATCCTGAGCAAATTACGAGGAACGCATCTTTATTTTACGAGTTTTTCAGTTAGTTGAGGAATAGTCATAATTCATGAAAAAACACTGAGATACAGAGGCACGGAGAGAACTTGGAAAGTATGAAGGATGAGTGATGAAGGATGAAACTATAATTCCCGTTTTTTCTTTTTCATCCATCATCCTTCCGCCCTCATCCTTTTCTCTGTGTCTCCGTGTTTAATTTCTTTTTATCTCATACGTGAAAAACTCGTATTTATTTAACAATTTTTGGTATTCGGGCTTCGATCTTTTTGATGGCTTCCTCGATCTCATTGATTGCCTTAGAATAATTATCTCTGGCTTGTTCCAGTAATTTTGCAGTTTTGGCATTTCGATCAGTATCGGGTCCTTCAGGAGTGGTCCATCCGATCAGGCTATCGCATTGATCTAAAGCAATTGCTTCTGCAACAAAATATTCTGAGGCTTTTTCTAAATTCTCTTTCGCCTCTGGATACTTTGGTACAAGCTCTTTCATAAATCCACCTGCGGCACGGTGACTTGAGCGATAAATACCAAGACAATAGGAATCGCCTGATCCTCGCTTTTTCTTTGGGTCTGATTGAAAATCATTAACCCACCTTTCATAGCATTGCAGTCCTTCCAAGAATACCCATTTGCCATCTGCGGGTATTTCCTTTTTTGTATAGGCATGTTTTACTGCCTCTTTGAGAGCTGATAGTTCCGCCTCTTTTGTATTAAATTCGTCAACTTTGTCTTTAATGAAAATAGCGCCCAAAGCAGGATCAAATTCAGTCATGCGATTTTCATTTGCAGTGGCATATTTATCAAGACCAGCGTAAGACCCTCTGCCCATAAACTGCTTTTTTTCATCATCATATCCGCATACTACGTCCCACTCTGCGTTAGTAAAAGCATTCCACACTAAGACTGGACGACCAGCACGGATTTCTTCTTTTACTTGTGTGATGACGCCATTTACAAGTGTTTTTTTGTCTGCTCCCTCTTGGTTCAGAGACACATAATCAACTTCGTATCCAAGCAGTTTTGGTAAATCCTGAGTACTCATCATATTACTGCAAGTTGGCGCACAGGGACATATTCCAGCGATACGGAATGCGGCTCCAGATATGCCCTGTATGTATTCAGGAGAGTATTTTTCACCACGATAGGATAATATAACTCGTACTCCTTCATAACATGCTTCCATAACACGATAGCGATCTACGTTTTCAAGAATAACAGCCTTTGATGGATTTGCATTTTCAATTTTCATATCCGCTTTATCCATTGAAGGCTCTCCCTCTATTTTCTTTAAGGCTTGCTCGATCTCACCAATTCCAGCCTTATAGTTATCTCTCGCTTTGGCTAGTAAATCACTAATTTTAGCCCTGTGTTCAGGATCTGGGTTTTCAGGTGCTTTCCATCCCAGCAGATCAGCCCCACTATCCAGTGCATCTGCTTCAGCCTTAAAGTATTCCGCCGCCTTTTTCAGATGCTCAGATGCTTCTGGATATTTCGGCGCTATTTCGTTCAGAAAACCCGACGCGGCACGGTGGGTGGTTTTATAAATATCATAACAATATGAATCGCCTGTATCACGCTTTTTCTCTGGATTCTTGAAGGCGCCAACCCATCTATCATAAGCCTTCAGCCCGCTTAGATCGGGTCCATGATTAGCCTTAGTGCTGTCATTGGCATGCCTGACAGCTTCACGAAGGGCATTTAGCTCTGCTGATCGTGCATTGAGCGTTCCTGTCTTTTTGCCAATAAATGTAGCACCAAACGCAGGACATATCTTAGTTGCCTCTTGAGGACGGGTTTGTTTAGCATCGCAATATCCATCAAGACCAATATATGACCCACGACCAAAGAATATCCCTTTATCGTCATCAAAACCCGTAACGACATCCCACTCAGTAGTGGTGAATGCGTGCCATACAAGCACCGGTCGACCGGAACGGATCGCATTTTTGATACATGTAATCACTGCCTGCGTCTCTTTGGTAACATCATCATCTTTCCAACCGAGTATGGATTCATTCGCTTCGTAACCCAGCAGCTTGATTAGATCAGTAGTCCACATTTGTGATGAACATGTCGGCGCGCAACCACAAGGTCCAGCAACTCGGAATGCCGCCCCTGATATGCCTTGTATATAATCAGGTGAATATGGTTCACCAAGATAGGTCAGAATAACACGAACACCCTCAAATAGTGGTTCCCTTACTTGATACTTATCTACGCCGTCAAGAACAATCTTTCTATCCTTTGGTGTATTTGCCTTTTCCAGCACGATTTTGAGTTCAGCTATTGCCAATTTCTCATGCTCTAATGCTTTGCGAAGGCTTTCTGTTCCTGCAAGGCGATGTTCAGGTATTTTTCCCCATCCTTCTCCGCCACCGTAGCTGAGATGATTGTAAAACTGTTTCCAATATATATAGGCGTTCTTATATTCATCCGATGCTTTGAGGAGATGAGTGTTAATATCATCAGGAAATATGTATGAAAGATAAGTATAGTCATTATCAGGAAACTTATAGGCTTTGGCAACTCGTTTCAGATAAACGCTTGATGAATTGCGGACAGTCCACTGAGGATTAATGTCATGACAGGATCCAAAATCCTTGTTCTTTTCCATATCAGCGCAGTCATCAGCATAAAGCTGGATACCTGCTAGACCGAAGGTTGCCTTTGGGAATATCTTTAATATATTCTCAGGTGGATTGCCACTCCACTCCACAAGGTCTTTTATAACCCTTAATGCAACTTCATCCGCTGGCTTTGTCGGAACATGCTCAGTATAGCGACCGAATTTCATGCAATTCCATTGTTTCATTCGATCAATATATTCTCCAAATTCCTTCCATGTAATCCATTTGGAATAATTCCCGGGACCATCTGCCATTGCATAGACTTTTCTATCCTCAGGCTTTTCTGCTTCCTGATAACCAGCGAATAGAATGTTTTCCCAATCCTCACCCTTTACTGATTTGCCGGAATCAACGCTTTCCTTTATTAACTTAAATGCGCTTTCAATATCCTTAAAATTGACCCATTCATACCCAAATCCTGTGGCTTCAGCGATTCGCTCATCCATACCAATTGAGCGATTCGCATACTTGGGGCGAAATTCCCCCGGTTCATAACCAAACAAAGCAGAAGCGCCAGAAACTACGGCAATCTGATCGTAATCCATGTCCTTCCATCCAGCAGACCGCATTTGCACAAGATGAAGGCTTAGATACACATACGGCTGTGTATATACCTCATCGCCGACCGCAACTGCATGATGACCAAAGCGACCAATAAGATCATAATATTCTTTGACATCATTATCAAGAAGCACTTGTTTATACGATTTTTCCATTGAAACTCCTCCTTTTTCAACTGCAATTGATGAGTTACTTAAAACGAAAACAAGAACCATTGACATAGCAATTACTAATTTCCTCAAACTAAGAAGATTCTTTTTGCTCATTTTCTTCCCTCCAAAATATAATCTCCTAAAGGCTTGCAGAAATCTGCCGCAGACATTCCAGACCTTTACTTTCCGCTTCGTATGCCTTATGAACTAAAGCCGCACCATCTGGACTTGCGAACTTTGTAGTCCAGTCCGCATTCTCTCTTTCCGGGCATATTTCCTTGAGTTTTTTAAGACTATCCCTGGATATAGTGTAATATTCTATAGCTTCACCAAATATGCTGTTGCACTTGCCATCAAGACGTATTTTCGCCTCTTTCAGAAATTCCACAGCCATCTCCCTGCATTCGTGCCAACATATAGTGTTATACCAGTTACCGTCTATCATGGCATTGCCAGATTCAAGGGCATCTGCCCAAATCCGCAATCCCTCAAGTCCGGGGATCCATTTATTTTCTTCCAGTTTCCATTTACCTTCTCCATGCCTTAAAACCATAGTAAATGCGTCTTTCACGGTTTTTTCCACTGAAGCAGGCTCACAAGTTTTTACACTGTAAACTTCAAGCACTTTCACATCCCATGTTCCAAGTTTTTGCCATTCCAGATGACCTTCACCATTTTCATAATACGCTGGATTTCTCGGATAAAAGTAACCAGTATCATCATATCCATTGATTACATAGAAATCGGGGTCGCTTAACTGAAATCCATAGCATGGCAAGCTCTGATCAATACTAGAGCGAACCATATCCCATGCTTCTGTCTGCTTCTCTGAGAAGGTCTCATCAGCTTCTTTCTTTGAAAGCTTCACACGAGCATCTTCCTTTGAAACCTTTATACCTTCTACTTTATAACCTAGATTTGGCGCCAATTGAAATAGCATTTCTGTATTCCAAGCCGTTGGCCCACTTGGGCAAAGGTCTTTAGGTATGTTGATAATAAATGCGTGTCCAGTTCCACCATAGATCCATGGAGTAGAAATTTCCACCCCCAAATAGCTTAAACAGCTTTCAATACATCCCATATGGGCGATATATCGCTTACTAAATTCTAGTCCATTTAATTTCCTCATTGAATTCTCCTTCAGAATTTTTTCTGTTGTTCCACCGAAAACAGGCAGTGCTATTGAAACTGATGCAATGAAACTAATGGTATTCTTTAGAAACTTTCTTCGATTCATTTTTCGTACCCCTTTTCACTCACTAACAGAGCATATCTACGCTTCTCCTTCAATGGTTTTTGTGCTTTACTCATAATGTTAGCCATAGTTTAGCATTTTTTTATTCTATCATACGAAAGAGAAAAGAACATGGCTTTTTGCCTCCGCTGGAGAGGGCTGATGAACGCACCTTACATTCAAGTTTGCGTCCCAATGCAATTTGAAGATGGTGTTTTATATGCCCGCCACAACAGTAGCAATAGGTGATGGATATTGGTTCTTTAGCTTTTGGTAAGCAATGACAGCCATAATGGGGCAATCCCTCAGGGGCGAAACGAACAAGAATCTGTCTATCCTCCTGCAATGTCACGCTATTGCCAAATACTAAATTTGCTTTATTTGCCGCCTGAATTCTATCTTCCAGAGATTCATTCTGTTTGGCAATATCTTTTGCAATCTTTAGCCTTGTTCCACCCAAACAGCAGGCACAGGCTTCCCTAACGGAATGGCGAGTTTGGCTGTCAAGAAGCTTGTCCATACGACTCATGGCGCCCTTCATCCATTCAGCTTTCTTTTCCGATGTTGTTCCTTTGCGTATAGTTTCCCCATCTTTCATGATCTGGTCTATTATAGATTGATCTATACCAGCTTTTTCCAGATTTTGTGCCAGTTCAGAGATGCGATGATATTCGTATTTACCCATTGTTAATCTCCTTTCTAATTTTAGATCACCCAATTTGCCGATTTGCCGATCTTTCGTGCAAGCATGGAATTCAGCCAGCCAATATGATGCTGTGTATGACGGATATTATACACAAGCCTATGTGCAGGTGTTGGACCTGTCCAATGAAAAGGATTTTCGCCCTCAAGCTGTTCGGGAGTCATTTTTTCTAGTGCAGACATGCAATTCTTTTTGGCTTCCTCAAGATAATCCTGCATTTGCTCACGTGTTGGTGCTTCTGATGCTACATATTCGAGATCGTTGGCTTTTTCCTCTGCGAAAGTTGGTTTTTTGAAAGTCCACATAGCCTCACTGATGTAGAAATCAGTGTAGAAGATCGTATGATAAAGCTGTTGCCAGAATGGCGGTTCATCTGTCCGGATGTTCCAGAGTTCATCAGGGCATAATTTGATAATTTCGTCTAGCATTTTGAAAATAGCATCGTAGTTTGTCTGACAAATATTCGAGAATAATGAATCTTGCATGAGTTTACTCCTTCATTTGAAATCCCCCGACTACTTTTAGGGCACTGTAAAAAATAAGTGTTTATCTAATGTCTGATATTAGACCTGACATTTGGGACAGAAGTATGATGCACCACCGAGAAAGGATATTTTCTCAATGATTGCTCCACATTCTGAACAGGGAGTGCCATTGGTTCTGCTGTTGAGTATCCTTTTATATCCACCAAAATTACCATAAAGGTCTTTTTCATCGTCTCTACCGTTCATATCTATAGCTTGTTTAATAGTATACTTGATAGCTTCGTAAAGCGACGATTTTTCATAATCGGCGAGTCCAATGATCCTTCTTCTGGGGTGTATTTTTGCACGGAATAGAATGTCCTGTAAGTAGCCGTTGCCAACTCCCCAGATACCGGGTTTGCTGATGATGAAGAATTTGGCACTTCTTGGGTCTCCTTCTTTAAGATCATTAAACAAGATTTGGAAATACTCAAATGTAAAAGCATCACTTATAGGAGATACCCCTTCACTGCCGATCTCCGATTGATGCTTTATTTGATTAAATCCCCATCCTTGAACAGTAACCGTCAGATATGTGTCATCTTTAAATTGCAGTAGTAGTTGATACTTTTTGGGTAACGTTTCTTCGCTCTGGTGGAATAAGATTCTCTCTCCTCCTCCGCCCAAAATGAGAAAATGGTCCGGTTCAAGACAGGTTAAAATCAGAGAACCAAAGCCTCTCGACTCTCCAATAGTTTTATCTTTAAAGATATTTTCATACTCTTCTGGTGAGTGGTTATAGAACGCAAATTTGTGTGGACTATTTCCACGATTGCCATACTCGATCTTTTTCCCTTTAAGTTCATAATTCATCTGCATTGCTATTGTCATAGCTTCTGGTAGTTCGATCATTTTCCTTTCCTCCTGTTTGCTATATTTTTGATAATGATTCTTCAATATGAGCTATGGTTTCATCATCTTTATTAATCACTTGGAACTACGCACGGACAACAGCGAATATCACTATAACAGAATCCCACCTTCTTTCGTTCTTCCTGCTCAATTATCCATGACTCAAGCCCATGCTCCTTGATCCTCAGTCCATCATGAATTAGGGTTGGTTCACTATTCCCAAGCGTTTCGATCTTCTTACACGGATATTCTTCACATTCCGCACAGACCTCAAGACTTTTGCTGATAGCACATTTTCTTATTGAACACCATGGCGGACCACATTTTCCGCTTTTACAGCATTGACTTTCTCTCACATTTGTTATATCAGTCAGAATATTCCAGAACTCATTGAACCCCTGAATACCAAAATTCTCGTAACCTTCTTTTTTCATTAACTCCATTAATGCCTTTGCCTGTTCTGGAACTTTGGTGCGCTGGCTACACAAATCACAATATAACCCGCAATAAGCGACAAGTAAATGTTTATCCATATTTGTTTCCTCTCCATTTGTTCTTGGGCATTGTAAAATCTAGAAAAACCACAGAGGCACGGAGTCACGGAGAATAAAGGAAAAATTTAGAATTTCTCTCTTTTTTCCAAAACTCCGTGTCTCTGTGTCTCCGTGGTTATTTTTCATTTTATTTTGGACTTTTAACGGTGCAAAATTCTACATATAGCGAGTCCTAAACTCAGTGTTTATGGTGTTTTAACAACTAAATGTATCCCTTGAAAGTATCCCTATGCAACTAAAGGAAGCTTTTCCATAAGCTT